>Ga0055584_100000720_pt1 | contig 31582 bp, 34 predicted proteins | sample OSDHelmetaG_FD_58716 | JGI IMG/M metagenome (GOLD analysis project Ga0055584, IMG submission 58716) | Pelagic marine sediment microbial communities from the LTER site Helgoland, North Sea, for post-phytoplankton bloom and carbon turnover... | ecosystem: Environmental > Aquatic > Marine >... | reverse complement strand
GCCTAGGACGCTGGCCTCTCACGCCGGAAACAGGGGTTCGACTCCCCTAGGGGATACCAAATTCAAAAAGCGCCGGTCATCCGGCGCTTTTTTGTGTTCGGGTGGTGCCTCTTCCCGTATGGCTTCCCGCGGCGAATGGTGCATGCTGACAATCTGAGCCACGAAACCGGGGATGCTGTCATGAACGAACTCACCAATTCCGCCCTTGAGCGCCTGAAGGCCGATGAACTGTCGCTGGGCATCGGCATTCGGATTACCAATTCACCGGCCATCGCCCGGACCATGGCTGTGGGCGGGTTTGATTGGCTGTTCATTGATCTGGAGCACGGCAATCTGGGCATCGAATCCTGTGCCCATGTCTCGGTTGCGGGACTGGATGCGGGAATCGCGCCGCTGGTGCGTGTGCCGCCGGGGCAGTTCTGGATGGCGTCCCGAGCGCTTGAAGGAGGCGCGCTGGGAATCGTGATGCCGAATGTCATGTCGCCTGACGAAGCAAAACATTTGGTCGATGTGGTCAAGTTCCCGCCCCTTGGTCACCGCAATGTGGGTGGTCCGCCGGTGCATACCGGGCACACGCCACGTGGCTATGACGCATTTGCCGAGATGTACAACGCATCAAGCCTCGCTGTGGCCATGGTGGAAACCTCTGAAGCTATCGCACAGGTGGATGCGATCGCGGCGGTCGAAGGGATCGATGTGGTGATGATCGGTTGCAACGATCTCTCAACTTCCATGGGGATTTCCGGCCAGACGGATGCGCCGCAGATTGTCGATGCGTTCGAGAAGTTGACCGCGGCCTGCCGGAAGCATGGCAAATGGGCCGGCATGGGGGGCATACCCAATGATGCCCATGCCCGGACCTATATCGATATGGGTGTGCGATTTGTGCTGGCCGGTGCCGAGACGGGGTTTATAGCCGCAGGGGCGAAGGCTCGATCCGAGGGCCTGCGCCAACTGCAGCCTTAGTCTGGACTTTTCCCGGTGCTGGTTATGTGCGCGCAGCGGCACAGTTATGCCTGTGCAGGCATATTCGGACCGGATGCATTCGGGTAAGTTTCCCGGGTCTTTTGGTGATTTTCGCCAGAACTTTCTGATCCGAATGTGGCGTCGCTGTTTCTCGTGATGCCGGGGAGTCTGTACGTGGAACTTCTGCCTCCAGGCATGGATGCGCTTGCGACGGGCCTGCTCGTGGCAATCAGTTTTGCCGGTGCACTTATCACTGCAGCGATGGGTATTGGCGGCGGCGTGATCATGATTGCCTTCATGGCCACGCTGATGCCGGCGGCTGCCGTGATTCCTGTACATGGTGTTGTGCAGATTGGTGCGAATGCCACACGCGCGACACTGCAATGGTCTCATATCGACTGGAAGACATCGCTCTACTTCATTCTGGGCAGCGTGGTGGGCGTTTCGATTGGCGGCAGTATCGTTGTCACGCTGCCAACCGAGATACTGCGCACCGGTCTTGGGCTGTTCATTTTCTACACTGTGTGGGGCCCCAAGCTGAAATTCGTGGCGAACGGGTATCTCAGTGTCTCACTGATCGGTCTGATCGCCAGTATCCTGACTATGTTCTTTGGTGCCACCGGCGTGTTCATCGCTGGCCTCCTCCAGCAGCGCGGCTATGCGCCGCGCGCCTTTGTCGGCACCCATTCGGTCTGTATGGGCACACAGCACATTCTGAAGATTATTGTCTTTGGTTTCCTCGGTTTTGCCTTTGCTGAATGGCTTGGTCTGATTGGCATGATGCTGATCGCCGGTCTCGTTGGGACCGTGCTGGGAAGCCAGGTTCTGAACCAGTTGCCCAAGGCGATTTTCGCCAAAATTCTGAAGGTCATTCTCACGCTTTTGGCGTTGAATCTCCTCGCCATGGCTGCCGGGCTCTATACTCTGACCTGATGAATGAACTTCTGCCATTCCTGCCGCTCGCTGCCGTTCTAGTGGTGACGGGATGCGTTGCCGGTGTGCTGACGTCTCTGGTATCAGCACGCTCTCATCACAAGCGCGGGGCGGTCGATACGGAGCTGCTCAAATCCTGAGGGATCTGGATTTTTGCGGGCTCGGTCTGCGGAACCCTGATCGCAGGATCGGTCGGTGGCGCCACACTGAGTGCGGTCTTTGCCGCTGTTGCCGTTGGTGTGGCTCTGTACATGAGCCTGACCCCGGCTGAGTTTCGTATTCGGGATCAATTGCCGTCCGGGCCCGCCGGCTGGGCGAGTGGCTCTCTGATAGGCGGTCTGTCGGTCATGATGGGAATTGGCGGCGGTACGCTCTGTGTGCCGTTTTTCAACGCGTTTGGGTTTCCGGTTCATCGAGCCGTGGGAACAGCGGCCGCGATCGGACTGATCATCGCTGTGCCCGCCGCGCTCGGGTTCATTGTCACGGGTTGGGGCATTGCGGCCCTGCCGGAGGCCAGCGTCGGGCACGTGAATCTGCTGGGTCTTGTGCTGATCGCTCCCTTCACGACGCTAACGGCACCTCTGGGGGTTCGTCTGGCGCATCGCCTGTCGCCACGAACGCTCAAACTCGCCTTCGCTTTTTTCTGTTTGCAACGGCCATCCGGATGATTGCCGGGCTGCTCTGATCAGCTGGCCGCGGCGACAATCTCGCGAAATTCATCATCACTGATCTGCCGACGCACATTCTGGATTTTCTCCCGCAGGCGCGCAATCACATTGGGTTCGTGACCATTGGGAATGGTCAGACCCAGCTCCGCAGCCTTGGTGCGAACTGCCCAGGGGCCGGAATAGTGTCCCAGCAGATTGTGTTGGGTGTTGCCGAAGATTTCGGGCTTCATGCAGAGATAGGACCAGAACCCTTCTTCGGTGGGTGGCACGCAGTAATGCACCTCGACCAGATGGGGAAAGGCGGTTTTGCCGACAAACGGCATGGTGTCGGGCATTGGCCAGGGCATGGTTTCGGCGACCAGCTGTGCCAGTTCGGTCATCTTGTTGAGCTTGATGCCGCAATCCAGGCCGTAATACAGCTGGATCACCGAGGCGACCTCGGCGAAGCAGGCGATATGGGCGCGTTCGCCCAAGCCGTTCACGCAGGCATCGATGATATCGGCGCCGCCTTCCAGCCCGGCATAGAGCGCTGCTGCGGCCATACCGATGTCGTTGTGGGTATGGAGGGCGATCTCGGTGCCGGGCAGGCGGCGTTTCATCTCGCGAACCACATGAGTGTAGACGCGATAAATGGCCATGCCGTTGATGTCGTCGAGGCGGATCATGTCCGCGCCAGCATCGACCAGTCGTCCGCAGACTTCCGCTAGACGGTCAATGGGAATTCGCGTGCAGTCCTGTATCAGGCAGCCGACCTTGCGATCGGGACCGGCCTTTGCGCGCGCATAGGCGACAGACCCCATGGCGCGCTCGATGGCGGCTTCGATGGAGATGCGCTCACCGGCCATGGATTCAAATAGACACATCTGATGTTCGGAGAAAGAGAAGCACAGCGATGCGTAATCTGCGCCATGGTCGTAGTTCAGGTCGATCTCCGGCTTGGCCAGTTCCGGGTTGAGTACGGGTGTTGGGTGGACCAAGGCGTCGATCAACACATGGGGGTGGCGTTTTTTGACTTCCTCCATCTCCTTGGGGTCGTCGTGATGCATCTGCATCATCGAAACCCCGGATTCGACGAGTTTATCAGCTATTTTCAGCACCTGATCCCGTTTCAGGGAGACGCCTGGTAACTGGCGTCCTTCACGCAACGTGATGTCGCAGAGCTGCACCTTGTCCGGCAGGGTCATTTCGGCGCGGATGTCGTCCGAAAATCCATGCGGAGAGATCCGCCATTGATCGGTTGTGGCCTCGAGCTTGTCGTTGACGGGATATCCGGTCATGGCGTTCTCCGTTTGGGGTGTCCTGTTCGCGGGCGACAATGCTGGGCAGAATATATGCGTATGTCCAGAACGGCGGGATGCCCTAGGCTTGTCGTCAGGGCATCATGGGGAGCTTTTCATGAATATTTTTGTCACTGGTGCAACTGGTTATATTGGCGGCACGGTTTCTGCCCGATTGCTGGATGCGGGGCATCATGTGTTTGGTCTGGCACGCAGTCAGGAGCGCGCCGATCGACTTGAGGAACGCGGTATCACTCCGGTTCTGGGGTCGCTGGAAGATTTTGACGTGTTGCACGATGCGGCGCAGGCGGCCGATGCGGTGATCAATGCTGCCAATGCAGACAACCCCTTTGCAGCGCGTGTTCTGGTGGACGCGCTGCGCGGGTCGGGCAAGATGTTGCTTCACACAAGCGGCACCAGCACCGTCGCTGACAACGCCAACGGTGCGTTTGGCGATGCGGTCTATCATGAGGACAGTGTTCTTGACCCCCTGCCCGAGAAGACCGGACGCATCGCGATTGATCGCATGATCTGTGCCGCGGCACATGATGGTGTCCGTGCGGTGGTGCTTTCACCCTGTCTGATTTATGGCCAGGGTCTGGGTGTGCGTCCGGACAGTATCCAGGTGCCGATGTTTATCGAAATGGCGAAGGCCTCGGGTGTTCCTCGGCATCTTGGTGCCGGCGCTAATCTCTGGTCCCATGTGCATATCGAGGATTGTGCGGATGCATATATGGCCGCTTTCGAACATGCCAGTGCGGGCAGCTATTTCTATATTGAGGCTGGCGAAGCCAGTATGCGGGAGCTGAATCTCGCGGTTGCGCAGCTGCTGGGTATGGAGGCTCGAACCGAAACCCTGTCGCTGCCTGATGCGGTACGCGCATGGGGCCCGCCGATGGCCCACGGAATGGGCTCCAATGTGCGTGTTTGCGCGGACAAGGCGCGTTCGATGCTGAATTGGCAACCCAGAAGGCCGGGATTGCTCGAGGATATTGCCAAGGGCTCCTATCGCGACATTGTGTGACGAACAAAAAAAGCCCCGGCGATTGGCCGGGGCTTTCTTGTCGGATGTGGTTTGAACCTACTCGGCAGCTTCTGCTGCGAGTTCCTCTGGGAGGATCAGGTTCAGGACGATCGCGATGAACGCCGCCGGCAGCAGGCCGGAGACCAGCAGGACGCGGAGCGTGTCCGGGACGTGCTGAAGGGCACCCGGTTCGACTTGCAATCCAAGACCGACAGCCAATGACACGGCGAAGATCACCATGTTGCGACGGTTCCAGGTCACCTCAGACAGCATCGAAATACCCGCTGAGGCTACCATGCCAAACATGACAATCACGCCACCCCCGAGAACTTCGATCGGGATTGTTGTGATCAAGGCACCGAATTTCGGGAACAATCCTGCAACGATCAGGAAAATGGCCCCATAGGTCACCACATGGCGGCTCATGACGCCGGTCATGGCAACCAGCCCGACATTCTGGCTGAATGAAGTGTTTGGCAATGCGCCGAACAGGCCCGCGACGGCGGAACCGATGCCGTCGGCATAGGTCGCACCGGTGATCTCCTTGTCGGTCGCTTCGCGGCCAGCACCACCTTTGGTGATACCGGATACGTCACCGACGGTTTCGATCGCCGAGACAAAGGCCATGAGGCAGAAGCCGACAATAGCCGCAGTGCTGAACTCAATCATCCCGAAGTGGAAAGGATCAGGAAGCGCGAAGACGGCCGCCTTGCTGACATTCGCGAAACTGACCTCGCCCAGTACCAGAGCGAATACGTAACCGGCTATAAGGCCGAGCAACACAGCAGCGACGGACCACATGCCCTTGGCAAAGAACTTGAGGCCCAGTGTCACAACGATTACGACGAGCGCCATACTCCAGCTCTCAAGATTGCCATATTCCGGCTTGCCGATATTAGGCACGCCACCGGCGGAATACTGGATGCCCACTTTGACCAGCAACAGACCAATCATCAGGACAACAAGTCCGGTCACGAGCGGGGGCATGGCGAAGCGAATGCGCCCAATAAAGGTACCCAGCAATGCATGGAATAGGCCACCGACGAGGACGCCGCCGAAAAGAACCGGGAGGGCCTCCACACCCTTACCGGCCACCAGCGGGATCATGATGGGGATGAAGGCAAAACTGGTGCCTTGCACAACTGGCAATCGCGCGCCGACTGGGCCCATGCCAATGGTTTGGATGAGTGTCGCAATGCCCGCAAAGACCATCGACATCTGGATCATATAGATCATGGCACCGATATCGGGTGTGCCAAATCCAATGCCAGCTGCAATCGAGATTATGATCGCAGGGGTTACGTTTGAGACGAACATCGCCAGTACGTGCTGGATTCCCAGTGGGATCGCTTTCGCGATCGGTGGGGTGTAGTCGGGGTCGCGGAGTTGTTCCGCTGAACCCAAGCCTGTTAGTGCCATTTTTAAGCCTCCAAGTTTTGCGTGAAGTGGCGTGGTGCAGAACGAAGCGTCGTGTTGATGTTATGCCTGCTTGATTGTGTATGGCGCTTCGAACCAGTGCTCCTCCAGATTGTCACCCCGGCCGATACGGTCGACCACAGCGAATAGGCCCGGTGCCTGTAATGGCGTGAGAACGCCATGCCATGTGCCCCGGTGGTAATTCACGCCCTGACCGGGGCGTGTAAGAAATGCTTTTGGCTCGTGGGGCTGACCATTGCGGTCAGACGCCACGATGACGAGAAAGGGGTCTGCAGACATCGGCAGAAATGCCTGGCTGCCCTCCGGATGCCGTTCCATCATGTCGAGTTTATAGGGGAGAGATCGCGGTTTGGCCTTGAACAGGCTGATGCCGGCCCGCGCGTCGTCTCCTGCAAATTCCAGGGTGGCGAGGTCGTGGTGGCGACCACACATGCCACGATTGATGATCTGTGTCGGTGCACCTTCCGCTTCGAGCACGTCACCAAATGGTGCGAAGCTCTCTGCTTGCAGAGGGGCGGTATGGATAACTCCGTTCACGCCAGCGTTCCGAGTAACCGCAAACGGCTGACGCCGCCATCGGGAAAGATGTTCAGTCGAATATGGGTGACCGGGCCTATTTCGGCGATCTGTTTGCCGGAGAATTCGTGCACAGCGTCGGCTGAAAGTTTGACCGGTTCCAGCAACAGGTCCCAGAACATGGAAGACGCGACCACCGCGTCGTCGACATCGCCGGAAAAGTCCGACAGATCTGCTGCCAGAATCGAACAACTGTCCGGGAAGTTCCCCTTGTAGAAGGCGGTGTCGACTGTGGCGCTGGATATGATACCGCGATTGCCCAGCGCGATGATGATCCAGTCATGTCCCGGGCCGCGTCGCCGTCGCGTCTCCCAGCCATCGCCCATATTTAGACCACGTCCGGGGGCAAGCAGGCGTTGATAGGTCCCATAGTGAGCATCAGAGAATGCAATGATCCGACCACCGTTCAGCGATGCCGCCAGATCGATCTCTTCACCGGCTACCGCCGCAGCGTCAAGAGTTGGGGTGCCAAATACCCGCAAGCGTGCGACCCCGCCATCGGGATAAATATGAACACGCAAATGGGACCAGGCCTGAGTGTCTGTGCAAGCGAAAAAATGATGCGAATCCGGTGTCAGGCTCTGCATGGGCAGAATTTCAAACCAGTCTTCAGTGTCGCCCGAGGCCGTCTCCGACCGGCACGCTTCGATTCGGCAGGCTGGTGCATTGTTGCCCGTGAAGTGTGACGTGTCGACATCGAAGCCGTTGATCTGCCCGCGTGCGGCCAGAGCGATCACGGCATGATCGTGGCCGCCGCCCCGGCGACGACGGGTTTCCCAACCATCCATCCATTTGCCGTTGTCGTCATATTTGTCAGGATAGAAAACAGCCGGCGCGTCTTCGAGCATACGAGCCAAAGGTGCGAAAAACTCGTCACTTGCCTGCAAGGCACGTGCACCCAGTCCGGCTGATGCCAGATTGATGGAGTTGTGCGCAAAGGCGGGGATGTCGTCCGGTTCTGTGGCGACGATTTGGTCAGTCATCGAGAATATCCTCAAGCCGCAGCAACGCTATGCGCTCCACCTGTCGGCAAGCTTCGGCGAATTCGGTGTCCCGGTCATTTCCAATACGTGTCTGGAAAGCACCAAGGATTTGATCTTTGGTCAGGCCTTTCACTGCGATGATGAACGGGAACCCGAACTTGTCGGTGTATTGCGCGTTCAATTTGATGAAGGTATCCCGCTCGACATCGGTCAGGGCATCGAGCCCGGCCGAAGCCTGCTCGGATTCAGATTCGGGCGTCAGCCGCTTGGCCTGAGCAATTTTTCCCGCGAGGTCAGGATGTGCCTTGAGGACGTCGAGACGTTCATTTTCACTGCCGCCGCGGAACGCGCGGGCCATGGCGTTGTGCAGACCCGAAGCCGTGTCATGGGCGGGGCCGAGTTCCAGCTCGTAGGCGTGTTCGGCGACCCAGGGTGAATGTTCGAAGATTCCACCGAAACGGCCGATAAAATCATCCTTGGGTAACATGGTTACGCGCGTTGAATCGACGGGCGCGGGGTGAACCTCTTGCCAGTGCTGCGCAATGTCGACGCGCCGGGCGAACCATATGTTCTCATGAGATTGCACGTAATCGATGAACCGCTTGAGTGCCTGAACGCGTCCGGGGCGTCCGGCAAGCCGACAGTGCAAGCCGACGGAAAGCATCTTGGGCTGGCCCGCAACACCTTCTTCGTAGAGGGCGTCAAAGCTGTCTTTGAGATAGGTGAAAAACTGATCGCCGGAATTGAAGCCCTGCGGTGTGGCGAAACGCATATCGTTCGCGTCCAGTGTATAAGGGACAACGAGCAAGGGGGCATGCTCGGACAGGTACCAATAGGGCAAATCGTCAGCATAGCTGTCGGCGACGTAATCGACTCCGCCCACTTCGGCAATCAGATCCATGGTGTTGGCGGTACAGCGACCGGTATACCAACCCTTCGGACGTGCGCCTGTGACATCGGTGTGAATACGGATGGATTCGGCGATCAGGTCGCGTTCTTCGTTGCGACTGAAGTCCTTCCATTCGATCCATTTGTGGGCGTGGCTGGCGACTTCCCAACCGGCATCCTGCATCGCCCGGAGCTGGCCAGGCGAGCGTTCGAGCGCAGTGCCGATGGCATAGACGGTGACGGGGATATCTGCACCGGTAAAGGCGCGGTGCAGTCGCCAGAATCCGGCACGAGCACCGTATTCGTAGACCGATTCCATGCTCCAGTGACGTAAGCCGGGCCAGGGCTGGGCACCTACAACTTCCGAAAGAAAAGCTTCGGACGCTTCGTCGCCATGGAGGATCGAATTTTCGCCACCCTCTTCGTAGTTGATGACGAATTGCACAGCAATTTTGGCACCATCTGGCCAAGCGGGGTCAGGCGGACTGGCACCATAGCCATGAAGGTCACGTGGATAACGATTCAGAACAGATCCCCCTCAACGCACGTCAATAAACGTATAATGTAAAACAATTGCGCCGATATTCAAAAAAATGAAGAAAGATATGATTGATTATCAATCTTTCGCTTCGGATAAATCGCACCATGATAGCGAAATCGGGAATGCATGCCGGATCAGGAGATTTCAATGAGTGCTGACAGCGGATATCTGACCACCCATGTGCTGGACACAGCCAGAGGGTCCCCGGCTGAGAACCTTCAGATTGACCTTTATCGGCTCAATGGAGAGATGCGACAGCATCTGGTCACATTGACCACGAATGATGATGGGCGAACCGATGTTCCGATCCTGCCGGCTGACCAGTTCAGCACCGGGGAGTATGAGCTGGTTTTTCATGCGGGCGCTTATCTTCGGCATTCCGGCGGAATTGATGATGCTGAGAAGTTTTTCGATATGATTCCGATCCGCTTCACGATGACGAAAGAAAAATCCCACTATCATGTGCCGTTGCTGCTTTCCCCTTATGGGTACTCGACTTACCGCGGCAGCTGATACGCATCGGCACTTTCTTTAAGTTTTTCCCGGCAACGGGTGATCATGAAATCGATGAAAAGTTCGATTTTCGGGTCCTGGTAGCGCTTGTGCGGATACAGGCAGGAGAGAGCGGCAGGTGTGGGGAGCGTCTGTGTTGCAACCGGGACCAGCGCTCCGGATTTTAAGTGCTCGGCTATTTCGAAGACCGGTTTGTTGGCGATTCCACGTCCATCCAGCGCCCAATCCGTGAGGACATCGCCATCGTCGGTTTCGAATGGTCCGGAGACATTGAACTTTCGCGGGCCTTCTGCAGTGATCAGGGTCCAGTCCTGATCTGCAGCTCCAGGGAATTGTAACAGAAGGCAATCATGTTGTTCGGTTATCAGTTCCTCGCCATTCTCCGGTTTGCCGCGCCGGCTGACATAATCCGGTGAAGCGCAGAGGACCCGGGGGCATTCGGCAATTTTCTGAAGCCGCAAGGCTGAATCCCGCAACGTGCCGAGGTGGAACGCGACGTCGATACCCTCCTTGGTGATATCCACATTGCGGTCTGACATGCGCAAGCGGACATTGATTTCGGGAAATTCATCTTTGAAAGGGGGTACATTCGGAGCGATGAAACGCTTTCCCACACCCAGAGGCGCAGCCACGTAGATGGAGCCGCGCGGGTAATTGGCAATTGTTGCGACCGCGGCTTCGGCTTCTTCAATTGCCTGAAGAATTTTGACGGCACCGTCGTAATAGGCCTGCCCGTGCTCGGTTTTGTGAATACGCCGGGTAGTGCGGTTGAACAGACGCACGCCAAGATGTTTTTCGAGCTTGGCAATCCGGCTGGAGGCGACCGCTGGAGAGACGCGCTGGTCGCGCGCTGCTTCCGACATGCTGCCAAGCTCGTACACACGGACAAACATGCGTATATTTTCGACCTGTGGCATTGCGCCCTACTTATTGGATATTGTTGAAGGTCTTAGCTTATTTTCACTGTTTCCGACATAGAAGCTTTTGTACAAGTTGCGCACGTCTAACGGGGGAAATTATGGATCCGGCAATTTTCATGGATTGGATGTCGTTCGCGGCGCGGTGGTTACATGTTGTAACGGGCATCGCGTGGATCGGATCCTCCTTTTATTTTATCGCGCTTGACTTGGGTCTGCGGAAATCTCCCGATCTGCCGGAAGGCGTGTTCGGGGAAGAATGGCAGGTGCATGGCGGCGGCTTCTACCATGTCCGAAAGTATCTGGTGGCGCCCGCTGAAATGCCCGAGCATCTCATCTGGTTCAAATGGGAAGCCTATTCGGCCTGGTTGTCCGGCTTTGTGCTGATGGTCATTGTTTATTATCTGGGGGCCGAGCTTTTTCTTGTGGATCCTGATGTGCTCGACCTGTCGCCGACGGTTGCAATCCTCATTTCACTCGGTTCGATCGCCTTTGGCTGGATCGCCTATGACCTGATCTGCAAAAGCCGGTTTGGAGATGACAACACCCGGCTGATGTTGTTCCTCTATGTGTTGCTGGTTGCGATGGCTTGGGGATATACGCAGGTGTTTTCTGGTCGTGCCGCGTTCCTGCACCTGGGGGCGTTCACCGCAACCATCATGTCGGCCAATGTCTTCTTCGCAATCATTCCCAATCAGCGGATCGTCGTTGCGGACCTCAAGGCTGGCCGTGTGCCCGATCCGAAGCACGGTATTATCGGGAAGCAACGCTCGGTTCATAACAACTATCTGACCTTACCGGTCATCTTCCTGATGTTGTCGAACCATTATCCGTTGGCCTTTGCCACCGAATACAACTGGGTCATTGCCAGTCTTGTGTTCCTGATGGGTGTCACCATTCGGCATTATTTCAATTCGATTCATGCGGGGAAGAAACATCCGGTCTGGGCATGGCCCGCGACTATTGCGATCTTCATTGTGATCATGTGGCTGTCGACCGTTCCGCGTTTCTTTGTTGCAGATGATGAGGCATCTCAGCAACTGGCTCCCTATGAAGAGCGGTTTGTGGTGGCTGCTAATTTTGAGAATGTGCGCGACGTCGTACAGGGGCGGTGTACGATGTGTCATGCGCAGGAACCTGGCTGGGAGGGTATCGTGACGGCTCCCAAGGGCGTGCAATTGGAAACGGACAATCAAATTGCTCGTCATGCATACCAAATCTATCTGCATGCGGGGCGTAGCCGAGCGATGCCGCCGGCCAATGTGTCCTTCATGGAAGATGCGGAGCGGGCGCTGATCGTCAATTGGTACAACGCAGCGCTGGCGCGCGATTAGAACCAGATAGGCAGCATTTTAACCCAATTTTAAAGAGCCACACTGAGTATGAGATTACCACCTTTGCGAGAGTAATTGTTTGGTTCTCGTGTGAGAGATGTGGATGCCGATCACGTTGTTACCCATGACAAGGTCGTTCGGATTTGCCCGCGCGATGGCACCGTTACCATGGCGCTGGCGGATGGTCTTCCACCGCTGAACATCACAGGCGATGTCCCCGGGCTGGGCAGGGGTTACAGCCCGCTTTGGGCCTCGCATCTGGTTGTCTGGGATGAAAAAGCGGAACGACAGCTGCTGATGAGTGAGACACAGGTTCGGACTGCCGCACGGCTGGTTCAGGTGCATGGTTTCGATGGCGATGTTGTTCGGGCAGACGGAATTCTCGTAAACTGTCCGGTAATTTCCCGACAGTACTAGGCGACCCAAGCATGACGGACTGGATTGACAGTACCCTGACGACCTGAGGGCGTTCGCGATTCGCGCGGTCTGCCGTTGCCGCCCCGGGCAGTGAAGCGGGATTGCTGGATGCTGTGCGCGGCGCGCATGCAAAGGGCGTCATCACCTATGGGGGCGGGCGCTGTTATGGGGATGCGGCGCTCGATGATGGCGGTCAGACGATCCTCACCCGGAATTTGAATCGTATTCTGTCGTTTGATTCCGTGACCGGGCAGGTTGTGTGCGATGCAGGTGTGGACTTCGCAGATCTGCTCGAGCGGTTTCTGCCCGAAGGGTTCTGCTTTCCCGTTTCTGCAGCCACTGCGAGTGTGACCGTGGGGGGCGCTTTCGCGAATGATATCCACTCGAAAAACCATTTCGCCATTGGAAGTTTTGGTCACCACGTTCTGTGGATTGATCTGATGCTGGCGAGCGGAGAGGTCGTGCGGGCCTCGCGCGACGAAAATACGGATATCTTTCGTGCGAGCCTTGGCGGCATTGGTCTGACCGGCACGGTCCTGCGGGTATGTTTTCGGGTGCTCCGGGTGCCATTCGGGGCTGCAGATGCAAGCTATCAGCGTATCGCTGACCTTGATGACATGATCAACACCATCGACGCGGCGCGCACGACCCATGATTTCATCTTTGGCTGGGTCGACGCCATGGCCCGTGACGGAAAGATGGGGCGCGGTATTCTGGAGTTGGGCCGATAGGCGCCCGAAGACGATGGTGTCACGCCACCGCCGCCACTCAAACCGATTCGGTTTCAGCCGCCCTCGGCGCTGCTTCACCCCCTTGTTCTGAAGGCGATCACACATCATCGGTTCAACGCGATCCCACCCGAAGGGCGTAGCGCGCGAATTGGCCTTGGACCGTTTTTCTTTCCACTGGACTGCAAGCCCGGATTTAACCGCATCTACGGACGTCGCGGCTTTTACTCCATCCATACGGGGTTTCCGCAGGAAACCCAGCGGGAGGGCATTGGCAAGGTCATGGAGGCGCTCACCGCTGTACGCGCGGGCTCCTTTGCGGCCGTGATCAAACCGATGCGCGGCCCGGGTGATGGTCTGTTGTCGTTCCCCATGGACGGCATGGCCTATGCCATCGACTTGCCGCGTCGGGCCGGCATTGAAGATCTGCACCGGGATGTCGAGCGGATTGTGCTGGATCACGGTGGGCGTCTGTATGTGGCGAAAGATGCCCTGATGCAGGCTGATAGCTTCGCGCAGATGTTCCCGGGATTGGGCGCATTTCGCGACGGTCTGGCAAAAATCGATCCTGAGGCCCGTTTCCAGTCCGACATGTCCCGGCGGTTGAAAATTCATCCGAGTTTGGCTCGGTCCTAACTGTATCTGGTTCGTTTGCGAAGCACTGTTCAACGATTATGCTCGGTTGTATGAACACCAGTTCTTCCGCTCCCGGTTCGGATATTGACGCGCCCCTGTCGTTGCATCGTGAGCGCGTGCATCCGGACTGGATCGACTACAACGGCCACATGAATCTGGCCTACTACATGCTGGCGTTTGATCACGCAACCGATACGTTTTTCGACTTTGTCGGGCTTGGCGAGAACTACATGAAGGCCAAGGCTGGTTCGACCTTCACGCTCGAAGCCCACATCACTTATGACCGTGAACTGATGGTGGATGCGCCGATGAGGATCGATACACAGTTGCTCGACCATGACGCCAAGCGTCTGCACTACATGCACTTCATGTATCATGCCGAGGAAGGCTTTCTGGCCTCGACAAATGAACTGATCAGTCTGCATGTGGATATGGCATCCCGGCGGTCGGCACCGATGCCACCGGATGTGCTCGCGCAACTCGATCGGATTGCGTCCAGCCATGGTACACTGGCCCGGCCCAAGCAATCAGGAAGGGTGATTTCGATTGTCCGCTGACATGCTCGCAAGAGGACATCGCAAGATCGGTACGGTTCGCGAAACGGCGGAGCGCTGGGGGCTGGCCGCACGTCTGTCCCGGGCCGCCGAGTTCGAGCCGGCCTTTCGAGAAATGCTCGATTTTGTGGTTGTGGCCAGTCGCCGGGCCCGCACTCTGGCCGGGGCCGCCTATGCGAACGAGCGTCGGATTGTGCTGAATGCCAGACTGCTTGAGCAGGGCCGCGAGAGCGATCGGGATTCGACGTTTATTCATGAATGCGCTCATGTTCTGGCTGATCTTGCTCATAACCGACCGTGCCGTCATGGTGCGCGTTGGCGTGAGATAATGCGTTTGCTGGGGGAAGTCCCCAATGTGCGTCATCGAATCCCGTATTTGTCCCGTGAGGCCAATGCGAAGTTCATCTGGCGTTGCATCAGTTGCGCTCAGGCTTATCACTATGTCCGTCGACCCCGTCGGCGAATCACCGATTGCTATTGCGCAGACTGCGGACCGCGAAAAGGCCGCTTGCGCGAGGAAATTCCCGAATGAGTGACGCACGCAAAAGTGCCCCGCCGACTGGTATCGAGCTTCGACTTGTCGTCTGGCAGTTTGTCCGCATCATGGTCCAGCTGGAGACGGTTTCACGTGTTCGCGGCCGTGAGCGCGGACCTTCTGTCTATCAGGACTGGCGCGGTTCATGGACTGAGATCGACAGGACCCTTGAACGTCTGGGCAAGACCGATAGCGAGGCCTTCGCGGATTTGATGATGAATCAGGAAGTTGTCCTGAGATGTCGTGACCGCAGTCAGATCAATGAAGTCACCCGGACTGCCGAAAACGTCGTGGCGCAGCTCGATGAGCTTCTCAAAGAGGTACGCGGCGAGGCTAAGAAGGAAGAAGAGCTTCAGTTTGAACGGCGCGAGATGAAGGCATTGGTCAAGCATCTACGTCGGCGGGGACGCTCGGGCAACAAGCCCAGACCGGGCGCGCCCAAACCAACGACGACGGCTAGTCCGCCGCGCCGCGGGAAGAAGCGGAAAGGCTAGCAGCGAACGCGGCGATGGCCTCGTTGAGTTCGCGGCTGCGATCGGCCGTTTCCCGCGTTTCTTTTGCCAGTGCAGAGCCGGCCAGCAGACGGAAGATATCGGCGGCACCGAGGTGCATCTGATCGGTCAGTCCTGCACCCGCAAAGGTTTTTGCAATTTCCTCCATTTCGCCCACCCATCGTTCCGCATCTGCAGCGAGCCAGGGGACGCTGCTCTGCATGCGCCCGAGCGCGTCGGGCTGACTTTCCGAGAACTCCCTGATCAGGGGGTCCGACAATCCCATCTGCTGTGCGCCGAGCAGCACCAGAGTATCCAGAGTCATAGTACCCTTTGTGAGAGCGGCGTAGAACATCTTGATGCCTGATGCGGTCCCGATCTCTGTCCCAAGGGGTCGAATGTCCATGTCCGGCCGGGCCAGGGATGTCAGGTGATCGGCATCCGGCCCGCTGACATAGAGTCGCGTGGGTGCGCGCCGACCGGGCGGCGCACCAATGAGGCTTCCGTCGATGACGCTGCCTCCCGAACGTGTGATCGTTCCGGCAATATCCCGGACGGTGGCCGGCGCCACTGCATTGCAGTCGACAAAGATCGGCGCGGAACCCAAGTTTTCCATTTCCACAGACACAGATCGAGCGAATGTGAGCGCAGCTGCAGGCGGCAGAATCGACAGGATCAGATCGGATTGACGCACCATGACGTTCAGTGAACCCACATTCTCGACATCTGCCCGTTCCGCGAGTGCGCAGGTCCGGGGGCTGCGCCCGTCCAACGCGGCGAGCACGCGGTGCCCGCCTTCGCGCAGGGTTCGCGCAACGGCGTGTCCCATATCACCCATGCTGACGACCCCGATGGTTGAAAAGTCCAATTCGTTCTCCATCATTTCGCCGGTGTGCATTGATTTTCCCGGCCCGGCACGGTTACATCCGCACAAAGTCTAACACCGCACATAAGCGGTTGGGGGAGAGATCATGAGTGACAGATTGGTGGAGCCGAGCTGGCTTGAAGAACATCTGGATGACCCGAATGTTGTCATCCTGGAATTCAACTGGACCGGCACGCAGTCCTACGATGAATGGCATATCCCCGGCGCCCATGGGTTCTTCTGGAAGGATTTCCTGTGGGACGACACGATGCGTGATTTTCCGACACCGGAAGATTTCGCCGCTCGTTGTGCTGCTCTGGGTATCTCGAATGATACAACGGTGGTTTGCTACGGCGATCCGGTCCAATTCGGGACCTATGGATGGTGGGTGTTTACCTATCTGGGACACCGTGATGTGCGTTTGCTCAATGGCGGACGTGTCCTGTGGGAGAAAGAAAGTCGTCCGAAAAGCACCGATATGCCGACGGCCACGCCCGCGAACTACACACCCGGCCCGGCGGGGAATGACGGTATGCGGGTTCGGTTCTCCGAAATCCTCGAACGCCTCGACGATGTTGCGGCGGGTGACAAGACCGCGTTGCTCGACCATCGCTCGCCCGAGGAATACAACGGTGAACGGGTCAACATGATCGGTGCGCCGGATGTTGGTGCAGAACGCGCCGGGCGCATTCCCGGTGCGAAGCATCTGTTTTTCGACGAGTTTCTGAATGAGGATATGACCTTCCGGTCGGAAGCCGAGTTGCGGGCGCTGCTTGAGGCGCGTGGTGCGACACCGGACAAGGACGTCATTTCCTATTGTCGTCTGAGTCATCGCGCGACATTGGCCTATTTCACGATGACCGAGCTGCTGGGCTACAAGAGCGTCCGCAGCTATGACGGATCGTGGACCGAATGGGGCAGCCTTGTTGGCGTGCCTATCGAAAAATAAAAATCGGGTCGCGGATTCGATGCAGCATTTTCAGGAATTGGGAGTGACGATATGTCGTTGAGTGGACCGGGCGTAGAAAAATATCCGACGTTGTTCAGCGGAGGAGAAATCCGCAATGTGAAAATGTCGAACCGGGGGGTTGTCTCACCGCTGACCCGTACAAGCGCGACGGAAGACGGGATCGTCACCGATCAGATGGCCGCGTATTACGCATCCTATGCGCGCGGCGGCTGGGGTCTGGTCATGACGGAAGGGGTCTATATCGACCTCAAATATAGTCAGGGCTATACCTTCCAACCGGGCATCGCGACAGATGAACAGCGTGATTCATGGCGGAAGGTCGTGGACGGTGTCCATGCCGAAGGTGTGCCGATCTTCATGCAGATATTCCATTGTGGTGCGATCAATCAGGGCAATCGCTGGGTCGAAGGCTCCATAGCGCCTTCTGTGGTCAAGCCAAAAGGCGAACAAATTCCGAGGTATCGCGGCGCCGCCGGGGGATTCCAGACCCCTCGGGAGATTACCCGTGAGGAAATGTCGGAAGTCGTTGAGAGCTATGCGGCCGCTGCCCGCCGGGCTATCGAGGTCGGGTTTGACGGCGTCGAGGTGCATGGCGCCAATGGCTATCTGCCGGATGAATTCCTAACGGTCTACACGAATCTGCGCGACGACGAATATGGCGGTCCGATTGAGAACCGCATTCGTTATCACTGTGAAATCATGCAGGCCGTACGCGATGCTGTCCCGGACAATCCTGTGGGCGTGCGAATTTCACAGACCAAGGTCAACGACTTCGAGTATGCTTGGCCGGGTGGAGATGACGACGCCAAGGTCGTGTTCTCTTCCCTCGCCAAGACGGGAATAGATTTTATCGATTGCAGTTCCCATTTGGGCCTGGCCCCGGTGTTTGGGACCCCAAACAGCCTGTCAGGTCTGGCGCGGAAATACTCGGGCTTGCCGGTGATGGCGAATGGGAAGCTCGATCAGCCGGAAGACGCCGAGACTGCGCTCACACAGGGTGAGGGTGATTTCGTGTCGATCGGGAAGTCGGCACTGGCCGACTACAACTGGCCGAAGAAGATCGCTGCCGATGAGCCGCGCGTACCGTTCAATCCCGGTATGACCATGCCTTATGCGACGCTCGATTGTTACGAGGCTTTCTGGGCGGAAAATCCGAGCGGTGTGCCGAAAGAGAAGATTGCAGCCAGAGATGTGACCGAGGGCGCTTAGCCCATCACCACGTCATTGAAGGCTTCATTTTCAGACCCGATCAGCAGTGACAGCACCCGTGCGGGTGTGTCGCCCGGGTTGCTGATCCGACGCGTGATGCCGGGCTGAAGGGTAACGGTGTCCCAGAGGTCGAGCGTCTGGTCTGTTTTGAGGTCGGGCGCCCATCCCATGCTAATTCCGCTGGTCAGGCACATCAGGGTTTCCTTACTGCGGCTGCGCGCATAGGCATGCATTTCGGCACCCGGCGCGATTTCAATGATTTGTGCCATTTCACCAAGGTCACCGGTGATGGCAGCCTTAGTCGAGTCAGGGTGCATGACCGCATATATTTTTGCGCCCGCGACGGAGTTGGGTTGGATGTCCGTAAAACGCGCGATGCAGGCTTCCATCTCTTCCGGGCTGACCTGCAGATTGGGCGTGACTACGCCCGCATCGAATCGCCAGCCGATATCCTTGATCTTGTCGCTCGTTCCGGCACCGAATGTCGTGTCCAGATCGATCGCGGCTGCAGGCATCATGGCGACATCGGCAAAATCATCCGGTGTGTCACCACGGATGAAACCCAGAATGTGTGAATCAGAATCATCAGTGGCGCTGGCAAAGGTGCGCACCACGCCACGCGGGACGGCAATGGTATCAAAGGTGTCGAGAAAGGCTTCATGTTCGCCCTCGTCACCCCAGGTGATCCAGAATTTGCCTGACAGGCATGTGAAGCTTTCCAGCGTATTGTAATGCGCGTGGAGATAGGGGCCTTGACCCGGCGAACATTTCACGATCGCTGCGATCAGACCCTGATCCTCGGAGATACCGGGATCAGTGGCGAACGGCCCTCCTAGTGTCGGAGAGGACATCACCAGAAAAAACTCTTCGGCGGTCATTTTCTGGTACGCCCCAAGCGGGACGCCCATTTCCTTGGCAAATCGCGCGCCCTGCGAGGGAACGTCCTTGAAACGGGCAAGCTGAACATCGGACATGGCTATCGGATCCCGGAATGAATGATTTTCCGAGTTCTACAACAGGTGTAACCGTTTTCGAAGCCCGAGGTGCCTAGTTGACCCGAGTTTCCTTGTCGGCCGAAAATTCTGCCAAGCAAACCAGTAGGCAATGTGCCCTGGCAGTCGTGCGAGTTGGCGGTTGTCTGGTGCGACAAGTGCAGCATCGGTGATTTGCCACTCGCCATCGGGTGTCACCAATGCCGTGGCGTTCGCCGCGAGCGCAGAAAACGTGATGCCGCCGGTTTCGTATGCCCGGACGGTTCGTGTGTCCGGGTCTCCAATCAACACAATCCTGCGGTCGCCTATGGTGTCACTCAGCACCGGTTGATCGGCGAACAGGTTGAGTGACCAAGCCTTCTCGTCGGCGCCCATTCGCAGCGCAAAGACATAATCCTTCGGGGCAAGGCGGGAGTCATTGATCTGCGCCGGGAACATCAGATCCGGGCTGTCGAAGTACGACGCGTAGGGCTTGCCGGGTGTGTAGTCGCGGCTGAATCCGGTGTTGATCGAAAGAACTTTGGTTTCAGGGTGGCGCGCCTGCCATTTCTGCCAACTGGTGATGGCGACGGGTCGCACCTTGAGTAAAAGACCGGAGCCCACCAATTCTCCAACCACAGGCTGGCCTGTAAATTGACTCCACAGCGAGTTGGTTTCACGGTCATACATCAGCTTGTTGGAGCGGTAGAAAAATCCCGAGGATCCAAATTCGAACGCCGTGTCCCGGCCTTCGACTTCTGTTTCGAACAGAATTCCCGAGCCGCACAATGTGCAATAGGCCAGAGCAACAGGCACGCCGCCAATGACATCGTTGAACATTTCGTGCCAGTCGAGCGTGCGTAAGGGATATGCCCGCGCGTCACCATTGATCTCCACACCGAAAACCAGCTCCTGACTCTCCAGATAGTCAGCATCCTTGTCGGATGGAGATACGAGGGGAGGGTTCACCAATGCGGGGATACCGTCCTTGCGAACGCCACCCCAGGTGATTTCCTCAAGCCGGATCGTATGTGCAACCCCGGGATGGATGAACAGACTGAAATTGGGGTCGATCTTGGTGAATACCCATTCCTTGTACGCATCAAATCCCTCAAAGGGCACGATATCCGGGTGATCGTCCAAGGGTCCTGGCGGAGGAACCGCAGTGACTGGATGAGCGCTGGCACGACATCCGTATTGCCGCGTTCCACCAGCCGGGCGATCACGCTGTTTCGTTCCAGCGTGCCGACGCGCAGGATATCCTTGGCCAGTTTCTGGACCTCAGCATTGCTCATCTCGGCAGACAAAGAGGGTGTGGTGTTCGACTGGGCCAGCGAGGTTGGAGGGAACGACAGAAGGGCGGAAACCCCGATGAGCGCAGCAACAATCGTAGATTTGGATATGATCATGGCAACAAGCCTATCGTGTGCATGAACGTCGCAAACAATCACAATTTCGTGCGGAATTTTCGTGGAATAAGGGAGTGCCAACCGGTGTAGTCCCCGGTTCGCATTCCGAACCTGTGGGGATGCAATTCCTTGCTGCGCCTATGCCTTCGCAATCTCGTATGAGATAATTTCAGCGCAATGTGGTCCGTCAGATGGCCGTCGTGTTCGGGAGGACATTCGTGATGCGTGAATTCGTTTATGAGGCGCTGCCCGGCCGGGTGGTATTCGGGGTCGGCAGTCTGGACCAACTGGCCGATGAAGTTGCACGTCTGGGTGTTGCCAAGGCTCTGGTTCTCTCAACCCCGCAACAGCGTGCGCAGGCAGAGGATATTTCGGCCCGTTTGGGTGATCGTTCGGTAGGTGTCTATGACAAGGCCGAAATGCACGTTCCCATTGATGTTGCCAAGGCAGCCCGCCAAGAAGCCCAGCGGCTTGGTGCGGATGCCTGTGTCGCGGTTGGGGGCGGTTCGACAATCGGACTGGGGAAAGCGATTGCCCTGGAATTTGGCCTTCCGATTATTGCCGTGCCGACAACCTATGCCGGTTCGGAGATGACGCCGATCTGGGGGCTGACCGAAGACGGGGTCAAGAAAACTGGCCGGGACCCCAAGGTTCTGCCGACGACGGTGGTTTATGATCCGACTCTGACATTGACTTTGCCTGCGTTTATCGCAGGACCCAGTGGCATGAATGCCATCGCCCATTGTGTCGAGGCGATGTATTCGGAAACCGCCAACCCGATCATTTCGATGATGGCTGAAGAGGGTGTGCGTTCGCTGGCCCGGGCGCTGCCGATCATCATGGAACAGCCTGATAATATGGAAGCGCGCAGCGAGGCGGTGTTTGGCGCCTATCTGTCCGGGGCATCTTTGGGTGCTGTGGGCATGGCCTTGCATCACAAGCTCTGTCACACGCTGGGGGGCAGCTTCAACTTACCCCATGCGGAGACCCACACCGCTGTGATTCCGCACGCAACCGCCTACAATATCGACGCATCGCCCGACACGCGGGAGCGTTTGTCTCGTGCTCTCGAGACTGAAGACCCGGCCGGTGCTTTGTTCGATCTTGCGAAATCCTTGGGTGCGAAAATGGCGCTGTCAGAGGTTGGCATGCAGGCGGAAGACCTTGAGCGGGCGGCCGATATCGCGACCCAGAATCCCTATTACAATCCCCGTCCTGTGACGCGCGAAGGTATTCGCGCATTGCTGGACGATGCCTATCATGGACGTCGGCCCAAAGCGGCCTGACAAGCCACCGAACAAATCGAAGACAGGAGACTACAATGCCCGAGGCCTTTATCTGTGACGCCGTCCGTACACCCTTTGGGCGTTATGGCGGATCTCTGTCGAGTGTCCGAACCGATGATCTGGGTGCAATTCCCCTGACCGCGCTGATGGAACGCAACCCCAGTGTCGATTGGGACAAAGTCGATGAGGTCTATTACGGCAACGTCAATCAGGCCGGTGAGGACAACCGCAATGTAGCCCGCATGGCCTTGTTGCTGGCGGGATATTCCTCGGATGTTCCCGGCGCCACCGTCAATCGTCTTTGCGGTTCGGGGCTTGAGGCCCTGACTGCGGCGGCGCGGGCCATCCGTACCGGCGAAGCCGAGTTGATAGTCGCGGGCGGTGTCGAGAGCATGTCGCGGGCCCCCTTTGTCATGCCCAAGGCAACTTCGGCCTTCTCCCGCTCCTCGAAGGTCGAGGACACGACCATCGGCTGGCGGTTTGTGAACCCGAAGATGAAAGCCGAATACGGAATCGATGCGATGCCTGAGACGGCAGAGAACGTGGCTGAGGAGTTTCAGGTCTCCCGCGCAGATCAGGATGCCTTTGCCCTGCGGTCCCAGCAGCGCACAGCCGCTGCCATGGAACGCGGACGTTTTGAACGCGAGATTGTATCGGTCACCGTGCCGCAGCGGCGTGGTGATCCCGTGGTCGTCGACACCGATGAGCATCCACGTCCCGGCACCGATATGGCCGCGTTGGAAAAACTGCCGACACCCTTCCGCGAAGGTGGCAGTGTCACCGCGGGCAATGCTTCGGGTGTGAATGATGGGGCTTGCGCAATGATTATTGCGTCCGAGGCGGCCGTTGAAAAATATCGTCTGACCCCGATGGCTCGCGTGGTTGGTACGTCGACCGCAGGCGTGCCGCCGCGCATCATGGGCTTTGGCCCGGCGCCAGCCACCCACAAGCTGCTCGAACGCCTGGGCCTCAAGATTACCGATATGGACGTGATTGAGCTCAATGAGGCCTTTGCAGCGCAGGCACTGGCTGTGACGCGTGATCTGGGAATTGCCGATGATGCCGAACACGTCAATCCGAATGGCGGCGCGATCTCGCTGGGTCACCCTTTGGGGGCAAGTGGCGCGCGTCTGGCAACCACGGCGGCCTATGAGCTGCAGGAGCGGGATGCCAAATATGCGCTCTGCACCATGTGCATTGGTGTGGGACAGGGCATTGCGACGGTGCTTGAGCGCGCCTGAACACTCAGTTCTGGGAAAAACGAATGCATTACATCATTGTGAATACGGACAGGGAAGATGGTGTCCAATTGCGTGCAGATACGCGGGATGCACATCTGGCTTATCTGCGCGATCATGGTAAGAACGCAAGGCTTGTTCAGGCTGGGCCAACCCCGAGTGAAGATGGGACACGGATGACCGGATCGCTACTTGTTGTTGAAGCGGATACGATCAAGGAAGTGCGGGCATTGGCGGCGGACGATCCCTATACGAAAGCGGGCCTGTTTTCGAATACTGACGTGCGACCGTGGAATTGGACGGTCGGCAATCCTGACGGAGGACACTGATGCTGCGTGGTCTTGGGTTTGCCGCACTGGCGGTGATGATCCTCTGCGGTACAGGCCTGTCCGTCTCCGCAGCCGACAAGATTTAGGGTCTCGCTCCGGCGACGCCTCAGCCTGCCGCGGATCAACTGCAGCCTGATCTTGCGGTCACCTACTACTTCAACAAGTTTGACAGCACCGGGGAAATTCCTGGCTGGGCTAAATATAAACCCGGCGTCGTGGGCGAGCCGATCTTGATCCTGAATTATTTCGTGGGTGATGGTGATGTCCTGACGAGCGGCCGCGCAGACCATGTTGGCGCGGATATTCGCGGGTTTATGAAATTTCCGGTCGCCGGCACCTATACGATCGCCATGCAATCGAATGGCGGCGTGGACCTGAAGATCGGTGGCAAACGGATCGTCTATGATCCTGATGTCCACAGCGACCGCTTCTCCGACCTTATTCCGGTCGAAATCACGGCACCGGGCTGGTACCCGTTGCATCTTCTCTATTTCGAGAAGCAGGTGACCTCGACGCTGGAACTTTACTGGCTGAAGCCTGATGGTGACGGTCAGCTCGATTTCGTGCCCGAGGAAGCTTTCGCCCATCTGCCGGGCCAGTAAGTCGGTATCTACAAAGTCAGGTCGATCCCGTCATGCCCGTGCAGGGCAGCGGTGTGGTGGTGCTCATCGTCGAGAAACAGTTGTCGCGAAACGTCCTGAATCAGGCGGGGAACGGCAAAACGAATGGATGACGCGGAACCACCGGTCAGGCCCAGGCTGGGTTTGGTGCCGAGCGAATAGCAGTAGATGTGATGCAGCCAAGGGGCTGTGCCGGGCACTTTCTCCTGAAAGGCAAAGCCGCCCTCCAGCCATGGATAGGTGCCCATGGGTTCCCAGTCCGTCTCGGTGGGCGGATCGTACCGGTCACGCCAGAGTGCAATGTGTTTGGCAATGGACGCGGTCTCGACGCGCAGGCTGAAGTCGCAGATGAAGCCGGTTGCGGCGATCACGAAATCGGTGCGGAGCGTATCCCCCTTCTCGGACCGGATCGTGATGTTGGTGTCGTCCAGCGCGATTGTCTGAATCGCGAAGTCCTCGTGCATCCGGAAGCCGGGCAGGGCGCGGGCACGATCGAACGTGTCCTGTGGTGGCGGCTGATTGTTTCGCATGATGTGAACCATGAGACGCCAGCGTGTCGCCATATCGAGATCGGCGAAATGGCGATGCCAGGTGTTGGTGTCGAGGGGGCGATGGGCGTTGATTTTGGGGATTTCGGGTCGTCGCACCAGCAGGTCGACATTGGCCGCGCCGTTCTCCAGAGCGACGGCCGCCGCGTCGAAACCGCTTGCATTGGCCCCCACCACCGACACGCGCTTTGCCCGCACGCCGGTGAAGTCGAACTCGGTGTTGGCCTGAACATACCGATCGTCGGGAAGATTATCGGAAATTAGTTCAGGAACATGCCAGCCGCCGCAGCCCTCGAGCCCGTTCGCCAGAACAACCTCGCGGGCATAGATGAGGCCGGTTTTCCCGGATGGCCCTGTCGCCTTCAGGGGGATGCGGATCAGGCTATCAGCTTTGTCGGGATTCTCGGGTTCCAGTGGTCCGGCTTCGGTTTCGTTCTGCACCGGCAGATCAAGGACCCTGCGATACCAGTCCAGATATTCCTGCCATTCCAGGCGTGAAAACCGTTCCAGAGTGTCCCAGGCTTCTGTACTATGCTTGGCGGTGTACCAGGCCCGGGGTGTCAGAGAGGGGAACCCCAGCGCCGGTCCCGTGACATTCTTGTTGGTGCGCAGCAGGTTCATGCGGGCATAGGTCATCCAGGGACCTTCGCGGCCGGCAGGGTTCCGGTCGAGGGCGATGATGTTCGTCACATTCTCGCGACCCAGCGCGAACAGAATCGACAATCCGGACTGGCCGCCGCCGATGACAGCGACGTCGTAGACGGGGGCGCCGGATGGGTGTTCGCGCGGCGGCACCCATGGGGTGCTGGGGTGGTTCATCAGCTCCAGGTCCACCCGAACGCGCGCTTCGAGGGTTTCCAGACTGTTTGCGTGGGCCGATGGTGTCATCGTGATCCTGTGTCATCCAATGTCATTGCGTCACCACCATGAAAGCCTGATGGCTGCTGCGTTGACAATTACGTTACAGCTATGTGTTCGCCCAGAGGCTATATCTAGTGGGGGGATTAGGGGAGCTGCAATGATAGGTGATGAGGAACGCCTCCTGTTTGCCAATGACGCGTTTTATGCGGCATTTGCATCCGCTGACATTCGCGCCATGCAGGATTTGTGGGCCGATAAACATCCGGTGAGCGTGATTCACCCCGGCGCCGATATTGTGGTCGGGCGCGCGGAGGTGCTGGCAAGCTGGAAGGCGATCCTTCGGGACGACACGGGGTTCGACATCGAACATCGCAACCCGGTCGCCAGATTGCTCGGAGAAACCGGCATCGTGCTGTGTCGCGAGCGGGTGGGTACTCATCATCTGATTGCGACCAACGTGTTCGTCCGGATTGTGGATAACTGGCGGATCGCGCATCACCAGTCCGGTCCTGCACCCTTACAGGCGAAGCCGAAGCAGGAGGAGCAACGCCCGGTTCATTAAGCCGCTGCGGCACTGGTCGTGGGTGTGGGGCTAAGTCTGCTCGACGCCGTGGAGTTTGTTCCGGATATGTACAATCAGGCAGATGCGCTTCTGGTACTGGCACTTCTGATCGGAGCCTGCCCGGTCGCTTTCAAGCTGCTTGCGCTGGCCGGGATCTGGAGCTATCCGCTGACCGAAGCACAGCAGGCGCAGCTTCATGCGACGCTGACCGCGCGGGATCAGTCGTAAGCTCACTGGTGTGCAAGCTCGCTGTCGTGCGAAGCTGGGTTGGATCAAATCAATTCAGTTTCGGGGGAAGTTCCACATGACAAAACTTCAGGACGTCTGGGCAGCTGGAAAATCTGCCGCGAATGGCTGGTTATCTCTGCCAGGTTCGCATCTGGCGGAAGTCATGGCGCATCAGGGCTGGGACGCGCTGACAATTGACCTGCAACACAGCTCGATAGATGTCGCAGCAGCGGTGCCGATGTTGCAGGCGATGGCCGCCACGGATGTCATGCCGATTGTACGGGTGCCGTGGAACGAGCCTTCGGTCATGATGCGAGTCTTGGATGCGGGTACATACGGGATCATCTGCCCGATGGTGAACAGCCGCGAAGACGCTGAAAATTTTGTGTCTGCGTGTCGTTATCCGCCCGACGGAATGCGTTCGAATGGCGCCTATCGTGGGATGATTGTCGGCGGCAGTGACTATCAGAAAACAGCCAATGGCGAGATTGTCACCTTTGCAATGATCGAGACCCGAGAGGGGATGGCCAATCTGAAGGAAATCGCTGAAACCCCGGGCCTGGATGCGCTTTATATCGGCCCAACGGATCTTGCGTTTTCACACGGCTATCCGCCAGTGCACAACAATTTTGACGGACCGGTAGCTGAGTTGATTGCTGAAATCCGGGTGGCGGCCCATGCCGCAGGTATCAAGGCCGGTGTGCATGCGACGAGCACGGAATATGCAGCCAAAATGATGGAAGATGGTTTTGACCTGGTCACGCCGACTTCGGATCTGCGCATGATCCAGGCGGCCGCACCTGATGTTCTGGCCGGTTTAAGCGGCGTTGGTGGGCGTTAGTCGCCGCCACCCCCTCCACCGCCTGCTCCAGTGTTGGCAGGAACTGTGACGCCGCCGGTGATAACATCCGTGCCATTGTTGACTTTCACGGTGACGGCCGCGCCTGCTGCGATAAAGCCATTCTGGACATCGTTGAGGAGCGCGCCTGATACGGTTGCGGTGGCCCCGTTGGTTGGCGCGGTGGGGAAAACTCTGGCTTGGATGCGGAATCATCGCTCCCGGTCGCAAAGCCCGTATCCGACGCGTAGCTGTCACCGGGGCCACCCGCACCAGAATCATAGTTAAAGCTTTGATTGGCCCCGCCATTGAAAAAGTAAAAAACATTGAAGACCACGAAATGCAGGGTCTGCGCGCCGAAATCGACCAGCAAGCTTGCATCGAAGGACCCGCCGCTATTCGTGTTGGGTCCGCTGGCATGAATGAGGGCAATTCCGGTGGCATCAAATGTGGCGAAGCCTGTTTGGATGGAGCGGAGCTGATCGAAGGTCGTGATCGCTGTGTTCGCGAATTCGGTTGCGAGTTGGGCTGCATTGGCCTGCTGCTGATTGGCCTAGTTCTGCGCACCGGCAAACTGACCTACAACATTTGCTCCGGCCCCGCCGGCACCTATGTTTTGTCCTGACAGCGCCGCGATCTGACCGCCCCCGATCGGGGCTCCGCCGCCACCAATCGGGCCTGCACCGCCACCAGTACCTCCACCGCCAGTTCTGTTGCCACCACCAGCACCGCCCTGACCATTTCCTTGGCTACCGGCCTGCCCGTTGCCCTGATTGCCACCCTGACCGGAAGCCTGGCTCCTGCCTTGACCGGAGTTGTTTGAGGGTGGCCGCGCGCCACCATTCGTTCCGAGACCGCCTGTCAGAGCGGCGACCTGTGCCGGTGCAAAGCGTACGGGTGGTACGGGGATTCCGTTCAGGGGCGCGAGAAACGGGATATTTGCCAAACTGTGATCTGAGCCTGTCGTATCACCACCATCGTAGAACGCAGATTAGTCAAAGGCGAGAGGCCTATTGTGCCGGTGTCACAACCGAACCGGCATCTTGATTCTTACGTTGTTCACGCCATCCGACTGTGATCGACATCATAGGTGGCACAATAGCCAGTGTGAGCACGGCCGAAAGTGACAGACCACCGAGTACGACCGAGCCCAGTCCACGGTATAGTTCCGAGCCCGCACCCGGGAAAACCACCAGCGGCAGCATGCCGAACACCGAAGTCAGGGTCGACATGAAGATCGGGCGCACCCGATTCTGGGTCGCCCGCATGATGGCGTCATCTGCGCTCATGCCATCTTCGCGCATGTGATAGAGGGTTTGGTGGACGAGCAAAATCGCGTTGTTGACGACGATGCCGGTCAAAATGATGAACCCGAGCATGGTGAGCATATCGAGCGGCTGGTTCACCCCGATGTTGAGAATCGCCAGTCCGGCAATTCCGCCGGCGGCAGCGACCGGCACCGTCAGCATGATGATCAACGGGTAGACGAAGCTTTCAAACAGAACCGCCATCACAAGATAGACGATGATAATGGCCAGTAGCAGGTCGATCACCATTTCGTCCCAAGTCTCGATCAGCTTGTCGGCTGTCCCGGTGATGTGAAGAGAGACACCATCGGGGAGACCTGATTCTTCCATCGGTTTGATGACCCTTTCCTCGATCAGTTCGAGAGCTTCCTGGAGCGGGGTTTCGGCATTCGGGGTGACCTGCAGGGTCACCGTGCGGGCGCGTTCTGACCGGCGAATTTCGGTGGGTCCGGAGGTGATCCGGACATTGGCGAGTCCTTCGACGGGTACGATTCGGCCGTCCCGTGTGACGACTGGCAGTGCGCCGATCCCCTGCGTCTGGTCGATGACGTCGCGGGGGCCGGTCAGGGTCATGTCGATGCGTTTGCCATCGACCGTGATCTCATTCACGCGCAGTCCGTCGTTGAACGCGTCAACCGACTGCCCCAGGGATCGTGCCGAAAGCCCGTTGTCGGCCAGTCGTATCCGGTCGGGTGTCAGACGGACCTCGGGTGCCGAAAGAGTCAGGCTGGGTATCGGGCGGGTGCGGTGTCCCTCGCTGAACGGCAATGTGCCCATCAGGCGGAAGAACACCTGCTGAGCGGTGTCGTAGATCGGATTTAGGTCTGCGCCCCGAATGTCCACATCAATGGTTCGGCCGCTGCCCAGTGATCGTCCGAACAGGGACGGCTGGCGGGCGAAGGCACGGGTGCCGGGTTCGTGAGAAGCGGCTTCCTCGATCACCGGGCCGAGTTCGGCCGCCCGGCTCGGATCCACGGACGTTCCGCCGATAAAGGCACGTCCGGCAAAGGGCACGCGCATGAAGCGTTCGAATTTGGGTGGTTCGCCGAGGGCGGATTCGGGGCCGGTTTCCGATGCCCACAAGGGCCGGGTGCGCTCCGCGATGCGTTCGGTGATCTCGTTGACCGTGTCGAGATTGTAACCGGGGGGCAGATTGACGATGCCGAATACGAAGTTTCGGTTGCCTGTGGGCAGGTAATCCAGCTTCGGGGCGAAGATGGCCGTGAAAAGGCCCGCAACCACGGTGATTGCTGCGACAATGGCAACGGCACCGAGTTTCGAACGCACAACCAGACGTGTGTAGCTTTGCCAGAAATTGATGAAGCCGCGTGCAAAGTCATCGACGATTGGCAGTCGCTTCATTTTGCTACTATCTGCGGCATTGTGCACGAGCAGGCGATTGGCGAGGGCCGGGATCACCGTCACAGAGACCAGAAGTGACAACATCACCGACACTGAGATCGCAACCGCGATATCGCGGAACAATTGGCCTGCTTCGAGTTCCATGATCAGGATCGGAATGAACACCATCACGGTGGTGAGCGAGGACACGAGCACAGCTGGCCAGACCTGCGATGCCCCGTTATAGGCGGCATCGGCGCGCGATTGTCCTTCCTGGCGCAGGCGATAGATATTTTCCAGGACCACGATGGCAGCATCAACAACCATGCCCACCGCAAAGGCGATCCCGGCCAGACTGATCACATTGAGGGATCGACCCAGCGCCGCCATCGCGACAAAGGACCCGATGACGGAAACCGGGATGGCCAGCGAAACCACAAGTGTGGGCCGCCATGATCGCAGGAACAGCATCAATACCGCTGCGGCGAGCAGGCCACCGATGATGATGTTCTGCTGAACCAGTGAAATGGCCGAATTCACATACAGCGTTTCATCGAAGACGTTCTCGAGCAGCAGGCCGACATTTTTAAGTGCGCCATCTGCGAGATCGGCTGCAACCCGATGGACCTCATCCATGACCGTGAGCACATTCGCACCCTGCTCGCGGGTCATGTTGAAGGCCATGGCCCGGTCATCACGCCGATGGGGAAGGGCGCGCGCCTTCTTGTAGCCGAGTTCGACCTCGGCAATGTCGCGAACTGTGACCCGGCCGATGCGGCCATTCCCGAGATCGACATCCGAGCGGAGGACCACGTCGAGGACCTGATCGGTGGTGGTGAAGTCGCCTTCGGTGCGCACCACATAGCTGCGCTTGCCTTCGTCGACATCGCCCCCGGATATGGAAGCGTTTGCAGCCCGCAAACGTTCCACCATGTCGCCGACGGTCAGGCGGTAGCGTGCCATCTGCTGAGGATCGACGATGACCCGCATCTCGCGTTCGGTTTCGCCGAAGATGTTGACGCCCGAGATGCCGGGGATGCGTTCGATACGCTCCTGCACCGTGTCTTCGAGAAAATCACCATAGGTGATCATATCCCGTTCATTGCCCTCGGCGCGGGTGAGCAGGAACCACGCAATCGGGTTGTCGTCGGTGCCCGAGGTGCGCAGGGTCGGTTCGTCGGCTTCCTCCGGGTAGCCGGACACCCGGTCGAGGCGGTTGGCGACCAGAAGCAGCGCACGATCCATGTTCTGGCTCGGGCTGAACTCCAGCGTGATATCCGAGCGCCCGGTGCGTGCCCGGCTCTGGAGTTTGCGAACCCCTTCGATGCCTTTAAGAACTTCTTCCTGGCGGTTGACGATCTCTCGCTCGACTTCCAGCGGCGAGGCGCCGGGCCAGGATGTGTCCACGATGATCACCGGCTGGCGAACATCCGGTGCGAGCTGGATCGGAATGCGTTGCAGGGCAACCCAGCCGAACATGATGACCATGATCACCACCGCGATGACGGCGATAGGACGGTGGATGGAGGCCGAGATGATGTTCATGAAGTATCAGCCTCCGCTGCGGCCACTGGCAGGAGCG
>Ga0055584_100000719_pt1 | contig 31615 bp, 25 predicted proteins | sample OSDHelmetaG_FD_58716 | JGI IMG/M metagenome (GOLD analysis project Ga0055584, IMG submission 58716) | Pelagic marine sediment microbial communities from the LTER site Helgoland, North Sea, for post-phytoplankton bloom and carbon turnover... | ecosystem: Environmental > Aquatic > Marine >... | reverse complement strand
GGTAGCACCAACGCACAACAAATCATCCACATTCATAATCAAAGCATCTTGAGCAATACCTTTCCAAACTGACAGATCTCCAGTTTCCTTCCAATACATATAAGCCAACGAACTCTTAGTACCAGCTCCATCGGCATGCATCACCAAACAATACTCATCATCTCCCGTTAAATAATCTGGAACTATCTTACAAAAAGCCTTAGGGAATAAGCCTTTGTCTATATTTTTTATAGCATTATGAACATCTTCCTTTGATGCAGAAACGCCTCTTTGCGCGTACCTTTTACTCGTATTTTGACTCATAGTGTTGTTTTGAGTCACAAAAATAAGGATTGTAATTTATTTTATAGAGCAACCTGATATTGATTTATAAGATAATATTTTGTGATTCTATGATTTTTCAACAAAACCACCGTTACAGCTCATATTTAACAAGAAAAATCAACGCCGTCCTTCTCCTTTTAACAAAAAAAAGGCAAACAGTTTTGTAAAACCATTTGCCTTTTCTCAAAATCTCATAAATACATTATGCCGATTTTGCTGAATTTGTAAAAAATTAAAGATTTTGCGATTCAGCCGACATACTCAATTCAGAACTCACGACACTGTCTTGAACATTCCCTTTACCAGCATCATCCTGAGAAAACAACAAGGTAGCAAACATTAAAGTAGCTACACTTATAAATAACTTCTTCATCTTTTACAAAAATTGATTAATAGCATTACAAATCTAACAAATAACACCTTGATTTACAATAACATCAACATGTTTTTACAACCTCAACATCAATTATTCGCCTATTTGCAAAAAAACAAGACAAAGCACAAAAAAAACAAAGCACTACTACGTATTTCTACGTATATAGTGCTTTTATAGATTAGCAGTAAAGTGAGAAAAGCCTTACAATATCATTTTGCAAACAACAATTCTCTATATTTAGTCAAAGGCCAAAGTTCATCATCTACCATTATTTCTAACTTATCACAATGATATCTAATTTCATCAAACAACGGTCTAACTTTAAAGCAATAAGCCTCAGCCTTTTCCTCTATGCCTTTTATCTTATTTGCTTTTTTACGTTCATTAATCATTTTGGTAATGGTCGAATTGATAATTTCAACACGTTCGGATATCTCTTCTATCAAACTCAATTGTTCTTTTGCTTTACTTTTAAAGTCTTTACCAAAAATCTCTTTAAGCCCTCTAACATTTTCTATCAACGTATTTTGATATCTAACTGCCGTTGGCACCACATGATTTCTAGCGATATCTCCTAAAACACGTCCTTCTATCTGAATTCTCTTAACATACTCTTCCATTTCAATTTCATAACGTGCCTTAGACTCTGTTCTATTCATAACGTTTAGACTTTCAAACAAGTCGAGAGCCTTCTCACCCACCTTAACTTTAAGAGCTTCTGGAGTGGTTTTATTATTGCTCAAACCTCGTTTTTCTGCAGCTTTTTCCCATTCTTCACTATATCCATTACCTTCAAAAAGAATATTTTTTGAAGACTTAATATATTCTCTCAACACATTAAAAATCGCTTCATCTTTTTTAAGCCCTTTCTTATCTATCAAGGCATCTACCTCAGTTTTAAAATCGATAAGTTGTTTAGCTACAATGGTATTTAATACAGTCATAGGGTTTGCACAATTAGCTTTAGACCCTACAGCTCTAAATTCAAATTTGTTTCCGGTAAAAGCAAAAGGCGAGGTGCGGTTTCTATCGGTATTATCCAACAAAATTTCAGGAATTTTACCTACCACATTTAATTTCAAGTCTGTTTTTTCTTCAGGCGACAATTTACCATCGGTTACATTTTCCAATTCTTCAAGGACTTGAGTCAATTGCGTTCCTATGAATATCGAAATTATAGCAGGCGGCGCTTCATTAGCCCCCAACCTATGATCGTTACTTGCAGAAGCCGTAGCAGCTCGAAGCAATTCCTCATTTTCATTAACTGCTTTTATGGTATTGATAAAGAACGTTAAAAACTGAAGGTTGCTCATTGGTGTTTTTCCTGGGCTCAACAAATTCACTCCTGTATCAGTACTCAAACTCCAGTTATTATGTTTACCAGAACCATTAACTCCAGCAAAAGGTTTTTCGTGCAACAACACCTTAAAATCATGACGTTCTGCGACCTTATCCATGATATCCATCAATAGAGAGTTGTGATCGACAGCCAGATTAGCCTCTTCATATATTGGAGCCAATTCAAATTGATTGGGAGCCACTTCGTTATGTCTTGTTTTCACAGGAATACCCAACAACATGCATTCGTTTTCCAAATCCCTCATATAAGCCATTGCTCTATTGGGTATAGTTCCAAAATAATGATCATCTAATTGTTGGCCTTTGGCCGGAGCATGCCCCAACAAAGTTCTTCCTGTTAATACGATATCTGGTCTAGAGGCTGCCAAAGCCTTATCAATCAAAAAATATTCTTGTTCCCAACCTAAAGAAGCATTGACCTTTTTTACATTTTTATCAAAATACTTACACACAGCCACTGCTGCTTGATCTACAGCCTGCAAAGCTCTTAATAGCGGCGTTTTGTAATCTAAAGCCTCACCTGTGTAAGCCACAAATACTGTAGGAATACAAAGTGTAGTACCGTAGATAAAGGCCGGCGAAGTAGGATCCCAAGCCGTATACCCTCTAGCTTCAAAAGTATTTCTTATACCTCCATTAGGAAAACTAGATGCATCAGGTTCTTGTTGCACTAATTGTCCACCTCCAAACTTTTCAATAGCTCTACCTCCAGACAAAGGTTCAAAAAAAGCATCGTGCTTTTCTGCAGTAGCACCTGTTAAGGGCTGAAACCAATGCGTATAATGCGTTGCACCTTTAGAAATAGCCCATTCTTTCATTCCTGTAGATATATGATCTGCAATCATACGATCTATTTTTGTTCCATTCTTAATAGCATCTACAACGCTATCAAAGGCTTCTTTAGTAAGATACTGACGCATAACATCCTCATTAAACACATTTGCTCCAAAAATTGAGGATCGTCGTTCGGGCTCATTTACCACTACTGGCTTTCGATTCAAAGATTCTTTAATCGCATAAAATCGCAATGTTGACATAACTAATTAAGGTATTTGGTTAAAAACTAAAGGGCAAATATACCAAAATTATAAAGTCAACAAGATTCAACCCCTATTTTTTTTAGGGGCGAAGTCAAAAAAAACGCATTTTTATAAAAAATACCCCCCGATTTTACAATACAGATATAAAAACAAACACCAAATAAGCTCCAAATAGTAAAAAGCCTTTGGCTCTTCCTATCTCAAATTTTTTAGGAATAAATACTAAGGGAATTAAAATTGCAGCAAATCCAATCATCCAGAACATATTAGTAGAAAGAATTTCTGGGGTATTAGGATTAACACCTATAGGCTTTACAACAGCCGTTAAACCCAAAACACAAGCTATATTAAAAATATTAGATCCTATCAAGTTGCCTATTGATATAGCTTTTTCTTTTTTTAGAGCAGCAATAACAGAAGCTGCCAGTTCAGGAACACTAGTTCCTATAGCTATAACTGTTACAGAAATAGCATATTCACTTACTCCCAAAGAAGAAGCCAGGGTTTTGGCGCCCTCCACCAACCATTCACTACCATAATATAGAGCCACCCCACCTATAAGCAACCAAATAAAAATCTTAAAATTAGAGGTTTGTTGCAAGGCATCATCAACTTCTTCTAAATCAATATGACTTTTTTTTCTAGAATCTCTAATCAAAACCACCAAAAATACGATGAGAGCTACGATATAAAACAAACCTTCCACCAAACTTAGGGTTTGGTCATTATTAAGAAAAACATATAACAACAACGACAGAATCATCATTGCAGGCCAATTCAATCTATAAAAATCTCTATCGACAATTAAAGGAGAGATAATAGCAGTAACTCCCAAAACAAGACCTATATTAGCAATATTAGAACCTATTACATTTCCTAAGGAAATATCGGAAGAACCTCCTATTGCTGCCTGTAAGCTCACTAACAACTCGGGCGCAGAGGTTGCAAAAGATACTACCGTCATCCCTATAACTAACTTTGACAATTTTAGTTTGAAAGATAAGGCTACGGATGAACGCACTAAAAATTCTCCACCTACAACCAACAACGTCAATCCTAACACAATCCAAAGTATACTCATAAATTTTGTTTTTTATGCTGCGAAGATACCACTATGTTTTTTACTAATAAAAAGTTTATAAAAACTGAAAACACAAATTTCCGTTTATGTTTGTTACTATAATAAGACTTTTTATTTTGAAAAAAAGTCACAAAAAAAGCTTTCCAATCAGGAAAGCTTTTTTATATAAAAGAGTTTTACAATCATTAATCGATATACCCCATTTTCTTCATCCAATCGTTATTGTACATTTTTCCTACATACCTACTTCCGTGATCGTGAAACAACACGACTACCACATCATCTTGGTTAAAATGTTCTTTTAGTTGAAGCACTCCTTTCATAGCAGCTCCAGCGCTATTTCCTAAGAACATACCTTCTTCTCTAGCCAATAATTGTGTATAGATTGCTGCGTCTTTATCGGTTACTTTTGTAAACCCATCGATAATGTCGAAATCTACGTTTGCAGGAATGATATCTTCACCTATACCTTCGGTAACGTATGGATAAATTTCATTTTCGTCAAAAATACCAGTTTCATGATACTTTTTGAATACACTTCCATAAGTATCGATACCCCAAACCTTGATATTTGGGTTTTGCTCCTTAAGGTATTTTCCTACTCCAGAAATGGTACCTCCTGTTCCTACACCTACTACAAAATGCGTAACTTTTCCATCTGTTTGTTCCCAGATTTCTGGCCCTGTGCTTTCGTAATGTGCTTTAGCATTGCTTGGATTATCGTATTGATTCACATACCAAGAATTTGGTGTTTCTTCTGCTAAGCGTTTGGACACGGAGTAATAACTTCTTGGGTCTTCTGGGGCTACGGCTGTTGGACAAACCACTACTTCTGCTCCTACAGCTCTTAGGATATCCATTTTTTCTTTGGACTGTTTATCGCTTATCACAAATATACATTTGTAACCTTTTACGATTGCTGCCAGAGCCAACCCCATTCCTGTATTTCCTGATGTTCCTTCAATAATAGTCCCTCCAGGTTTCAAGCGTCCATCTGCCTCCGCATCCTCTATCATTTTTAGAGCCATACGGTCTTTGACAGAGTTTCCTGGATTGAAGGTTTCGTATTTAGCCAAGACCTTACAGGGCAAATCTTTAGCTAATTTATTTATTTGCACAAGCGGTGTATTGCCTATGGTTTCTAATATGTTTTTTGCGTATTTCACGATTTTTATTTTGTATTTTATGCTGCAAAGTTATGGTTTTGTTGGGAGTTAAAAACTAAAGCGTTGATTTTTTGCGCTAGGGATTGTAGCGGCATCCTCCCAAAAGTATTTGGGAGATATAGCGGAAAGCCCGCCGCAGCTCTGCTGCGGAGCGCCCTAATTAGTATTTAATCAAACTTTATAGCTTTTACAGGTGATACTTTGGAGATGATCATTGAAGGCACGACTAGCATGAGTAAACAAGCTAAAAAAGTACCTAAATTAAGCAACAAGATATACTCCCATCCTATATAGACAGGGATAATATTAACGTAGTATTCTTCTGGGTTTGGGAATTTTAGCAACCCAAATTGCTGTTGTATAAATAAAAGTCCTAAACCTATAAGATTTCCCCAAAACAACCCTAAGCCAATTAAATAGGCTGCATTATAGAGAAAGAGTTTTTGTATGCTCCAATTGGTGCTTCCAAGCGCCTTGAGTATACCTATCATTTGTGTGCGTTCTAATATAAGTACGAGCAATGCTGTAATCATATTGATTCCTGCGACAATAATCATAATTCCTATGATGCCATAGGTATTGTTATCAAATATTTTGATCCATTCAAAAATGGCGACGAATTTTTGTTCAACAGTAACAGCATTAAGAGTTGAAGGCGTGTTTTGGTAAACTTCAATTCCTTTTTGAGGCAGATCGTTATAATCCTCTAAAAACACTTCAAAATATCCTATTTGATCGGCATCCCATTTGTTTAGGCGCTGTACATGCTTGAGATCTCCCAACACATAGGTTTTATCGAATTCTTGAAATCCAGAATCGTATATACCCACAATGGTAAAAGCCCTTATGTTTGGCAAAGCGTTAACATCTTTTTTAGCAAAAACCGTTTGAAATGTATCTCCCAATTTAAATTGCAATCGATTAGCCAAATATTTGGAGACTATGACTTCGTTGCTAGCTTTTTCCCCAAACTCTGGCACGCGTCCTTCAACCAAAAACTCTTGCATACCGCTCCAATCGTATTCTCTCCCTACACCTTTGAACACAATTCCCTCGAAAGTTTCTTCGGTACGAATGATGCCAAACTTTTTGGCAACAGCCTGTATATGACGAATACCCTCTACGGTTTTGAATTCAGGATAGAAGTCTTGATTTATAGAAATAGGAACTTGAGATTCTTCTGAAGCATTGGTATCATAATTAGTGATTGTAACATGCCCATTGAAGGCTACTATTTTTTCGCGCACTTTTTTTTGCATGCCCAATCCTGTTGCCACAGCGATAAGCATCACTATCATACCTATGGCAATGGCTGTAATTCCAATTTTTATTATTGGAGCCGAAACACTACTTTTATACGCTTTATTACTTATAATGCGTTTAGCTAAAAAAAACTCGTAATTCAAAATCTAGATATGCAATTAACGGTTCTCAAAAATACAGTTTTATTATTGGTTTTAACATTGATTTCCTGCGGAAATAATTTAAACAAAGATAAGCAAAGTACTTTAGCTATTGATTCTCAAACCCTCGCCTCTCAAGACACCACAATCAAGCAACCTATAGTTGGCGCCAACCAAACTGAGGCTTACCTAAAGTTCATAAACAATAAAAACGTGGGAGTTGTTGCCAATCAAACCTCTGTTATTTTTCACGAAAAAGGACACACACATTTAGTAGATTCGCTATTAGCATTAAATGTAAACATCGTTTCTGTTTTTGCTCCTGAGCACGGTTTTAGAGGCAAGGCTGATGCAGGAGAACTCGTTAAGGATGGTGTAGACACAAAAACGAAATTACCCATAATATCCCTCTACGGCAACAATAAAAAACCTTCCGACGCACAACTTCAAGGTATTGACATCATGATTTTTGACATTCAAGATGTTGGCGCCCGATTTTACACCTACATTTCTACTTTACATTATGTCATGGAAGCTTGTGCAGAAAACAATATTCCCGTTTTGATTTTGGATAGGCCTAACCCCAACGGTCATTATATAGATGGCCCTATTTTAGAGAAAGAACACCAAAGTTTTGTAGGGATGCATCCTGTTCCTGTGGTTCATGGTATGACCATTGGCGAATATGCTCAAATGATAAATGGTGAAAATTGGCTTAAAGACGGTATAAAGTGTGAACTTAACATTATTCCTGTAAAGCACTATACACATCAAATGCCATACAGTTTACCTATAAAACCATCACCCAATTTACCAACAGATCGAGCAATCAATCTATATCCAAGTTTATGTTTTTTTGAAGGCACAAACGTTAGTGCAGGACGAGGAACACCTAAACCTTTTGAAATTTATGGAAGCCCTTATTTGGATAGAGATTTATATGCTTTTAAATTTTTACCACAACCCAATGATGGCGCAAAACACCCTAAACATCAAGGGATGTTGTGCTATGGAGAGGACTTAAGCAAAGGAAAGTATTTAGCTCAGTTAGATTTAAGTTATTTGATTAACGCCTATCAAAATAGTATTGACAAGCCTAAATTCTTTAATGCCTTCTTCACCAAATTGGCTGGAACTAAAACCCTTCAAAAGCAAATTGAAATGAAACTTACTGCTGACGAAATCAAAAACACTTGGAAAGATGATCTAAAAGCTTACGACTTTATGAGACAGGCTTATTTGCTATATCCATAAGTCATTCTGTTATTTATTAGGCTTAATGGTTGGTCTTTTATATTTCTGAAAAGGTTGAGTCAATAAATTTCCGATGCGACCATTTTCTTTTTCATCAAAAAACACATCAACACCATAGACTAATTGTTCACGATCCAATTCTATATAGGTTCCAAAAATTCTGTCCCAAATTGAAAAGATGTTGCCATAATTAGAATCGGTATAAGGCAAAACATAATGGTGATGAACTTTATGCATGTCTGGAGAAACAAAAAAATAACTTATAAGCTTATCGAGTTTTCTTGGCAATTTAATATTGGCATGTGTTAGTTGTGTAAAAATCACAGAAAGCGATTGATATAAAAACACTAAAGCAATGGGAGTTCCAACAATAAACACACCCAATAATGTAAACACAAACCGCACAACACTCTCAATAGGATGATGTCTATTTCCAGTAGTTGTATCTACTTTATGATCGGTGTGATGAACCAAATGCACCATCCACAAAACACCAATTTTATGCTCTACATAATGCGCTAAATAAGCTCCAAAAAAATCAAGCAACATAACGCCCAAAATAGCATACATCCACAAAGGCATATCTGGAAGCCAATTAATAATTCCAAAATCATTATCCCTCACCCAATCGGCAGTTTGCAACAACAAAAACGCCAACCCGAAGTTGATAAGAATAGTCGTTATTGTAAAAAAGATATTAGGAATAGCATGATTCCATTTTTTATAATTGAATTTAAAAAGAGGCACAACACCCTCCAACAGCCAAAACAGAGCTATGCCTCCCACCAACAACAAGCTGCGATGAGAGGTAGGAATGGTTTCAAAATAATTGAGTAAAGCCTCCATTAAACTAATCGGTTTTCAGAAATAAGTTAGCTAATTTGATATCATTTTCAGACAAATAAGACTCCCATTGCGAGTCTTCTCCATCGGTTAATTGCTTGTGAGCAACATAATTCAACAAGGCATAAAAAGACTTATTTTCATCAAAAATCTTAGATTGGTTGTATTTACCCAACTGTTTTAATGCCTTTTTAGATTTTTTCATAATCAACAACTCCTGAATGTCATGTAATTCAAGTTTTTGCTTCAACCCATTATCATCTTTCATTTCAGATTTTTTCATATAGCGTTCAGATTCTGAAAAATATTGACCAGCAAGTTTCAAAAAGTCATATCTCACATTCATAGGCAAGTGCAAGGCATATTTTTGTATTTTATTACCCAATCTATATGAGGTTACAAAATTTTTCTGTTTAAAGTAGTTGATTAAATCAATCTTGAAATAAGCCGTATTGTAAGCATAAGTTTTTAGAAACTCCATTACCTGAGACTTATTGCGATACCCTCTTTCCATTCTAATCACTTTTCCATTACCATCCATCACAAAAACAAAAGGGATGCTATTAACACCATATTTTCTTGACAATTCTCGCTCTTTATCTATATCAACTTTGACAGCCACATAATTATCCATCAACAATTTAACTTCTTCCTTACTCCAAGATTCCAAATCCATACGTTTACAAGGCCCGCACCAGCTCGCCCAAAAGTCGACAACCATAAGCTTATTGGTTGCCAAGGCTTCTTTTTGAGCCACCTCAAAGGAAGTCAACCAATTAACTCCTCCATAAGTAACGTTACAAAATATCAATACAATAGACAGAATAAGTATTTTTTTCATAACTATTCTTTTAGTTTTATGTTGAATAAATATAAGAAAAACTACTTAATTCTTTTTTTCATCATCTCGACGATATTAAATGCCGCAGGACATATCGCCACATTTTTTAGGGTTAAGTTTGAAATTTGCTGAAATTTTTTTCTATCGGTATGAGGAAATTCACGACAGGCCTTTGGTCTTACGTCGTATATAGAACAATAATTATCGGCACCCAAAAAGGCGCAAGGCAAAGACTGCAACACATAGTCATTATCTTCATCAATTCTCAAGTAATTATCAATAAACTGAGAAGGTTTCATTCTGAAATGTTTTGCAATACGAGTAATATCTCTATCAGTAAACAAGGGCCCCGTTGTCTTGCAGCAGTTAGCACACTCTAAACAATCGGTTTTGGTAAATTCATCATTATGCAATTCCTGCATGATGTAATCCAACTGCTTAGGCGGCTTTTTTTTTAGCTTTTTGAAGAAATCCTTATTTTCTTTATGTTTATCTTTGGCTCGTTGTCTTAGGCTATCCAATTGGTCTTGCATAACGTAAAATTAAGGATTTTAAAAATCAATCAACAAATAATGACTATTAAAATGTATAGTCAAATTAGAACAACCCTATGAAAGACATTTTTGGTCAAGCCCTTTTAGATTATCAAAATGGCAATTATACAGAAGATTTGATAACCTCAACCAATATTTCTGAAGAAGATATTTTACCGCTCCCTTATTTATTTAGGAATTATTCTGAAATGCCAAAACTCGAACAAAAAGCGCTATCTCTTTGTAAAGGAAAGGTTTTGGATGTTGGCTGTGGTGCAGCAAGCCATAGTTTACATTTACAGCAACAAGGGTTTGATGTCAAAGCCATAGATATTTCAAAAGGCGCGATTAAGGTTTCCAAAGCTCGAGGGATAAAGCATAGCGAATTAAAATCGGTTTTGGAAGAAACAGAAACCTTTGACACCATTCTACTGCTTATGAATGGCACTGGAATCTTTCAAAAGATTGATCAAGTCGGATCTTACCTAAAACACTTAAAACAATTACTCAATACTGATGGTCAAATTTTGATAGATTCTTCAGACATCTCTTATATGTTTCAAGATGATGATGGCGGTTTTTGGATGGATGTTAATGCCAATTATTATGGAGAATTGGATTATTATTTAAGCTATAAAGGAGAAAAAGAAGAGCCCATGACATGGTTGTACATGGACTTCAACACTCTATTTACTGCTTGCAAAGCCGTTGGACTTAACTGCGAATTGGTAATTGAAGGTGAGCATTTTGATTATTTAGCAAGACTTACTTAAATTTATTGCTTAATTCCTCCTACAAACGTTTGCTCCACTTCTATTTTGGGAACCTGTTGAATAGGCACTGTCATAATATCTTTGTCAAGGACAATAAAATCTGCAAACTTACCAACTTCTATACTTCCCTTTTCTTGTTCTTCAAAATTGGCGTATGCTGCCCATATTGTCATTCCTTTTAAGGTCTCTTCACGAGACAAGGCATTTTCTTTTTGAAAACCTTCTTCAGGATACCCTTTTTCATCTTGTCTTGACACAGCTGCATAAAAAGTTAGAAACGGACTTACTTGTTCGACAGGGAAATCTGTTCCAAGAGCGATACGCCCAGAAGCTTTAAGCAAGTCTCTATAAACATAAGCATTTTTGATACGCTCTTGTCCTAACCTTTCCTCCGCCCAATACATATCGCTGGTAGCATGAGTAGGCTGGACTGAAGGGATGATGTTTTCATCCTTAAAAAGCTGTATATCGTTATCGGTTAAGATTTGTGCATGTTCTACACGCCATCGTTTGTTCTGTTGTCCATTGAGCACCTCTTTGTATGTCTGTAACACAACCTTATTGGTCGAATCTCCTATAGCATGAGTGTTCATTTGAAATTTTGATTGAGCAACACGTTTTGCCAACGCCTTAAACGCCTCTTGATTTATAATAAGCCCTCCATAATGGTTATGGTGATCGCTATATGGTTTTTTTAAAGCCGCCCCTCGAGACCCCAAAGCTCCATCGGCATAAACTTTTATAGAGCGCACATTGAGACGGTCGGTTTTCACAGGCCCTTCTGTCAAGTAATAATCCAAATTTTCTTTGGTATTAGCTACCATCGCATAAACTCTCATACTCAAATCTCCTGTGCTTTGCAAACTGTCAATCAAAGTGATAATATCTTTATCCAATCCAGCGTCGGAAATGGTAGTTAATCCATAATCAAAACAAATTTGCTGTGCTTTCAGTAAGGCCTCTATTTGTTCTTGCCTCGTAGGCTTAGGATAAACCGCCTTAATCAACTCCATAGGTTTATCTATCAAAATACCTGTTAATGCATCATTTTCAACTTCAATACGTCCTCTTTCAAAAGCTGTATGAATTGTTATTCCAGCCAAATCCAAAGCTGCTTGGTTACAAAGCATGGCATGCCCATCAATACGCATCAAAGCGACTGGAGTATTAGGAAAAAGCACGTTAAGCAACTTATTATCAGGAAACTCTTGCTCTTCCCAATCGTTATGATCCCAACCGCTTCCAATAATAAATTTGGCGTGATGTGTATTTTGAAAATCCAAGACACGCTTCATCATGTCATCAAAGCTTTTAGTACCTGTAAGATCTACTCTATTTTGATTGAGTCCTAATCCATAAAAATGACAATGCGCATCAATAAACCCGGGTAGAATAGTTTTGCCTTGCGCATCCATCACGTCATGAGCTTCATAATGCGCTAAAACATCGTTGTTATCCCCTACGGCCAAAAACTTTCCATCTTTAACAGCAAAAGCTTCAGCTTTATCAAAGGTTGAGTTTACTGTATAAATATTGGCATTAGTAACAATCAAGTCTGCTTTTTCTTTGCCACTACAAGCATTTAATAAGACTATAAGTAGTAAGAAAGTTAGTCGTTTCATTTTTGGTTGATTTTTCGTAAAAATAATAAAAGCATCCTTTTTATGGATGCTTTCAATATGATTGATTAAAAAAACCCTATAAATCAAATTGATAAGTAGCACCTATCAAAAATTGAATACCTTGAACAGGATAATTCATCCAACGATTGTAATCTTGATTGAGGATGTTATTGCCTTTAGCAAACACAGACAATCTATCATTTATGCCATAGCCCAAATGCACATTGGCATCAAAAAAACCATCTAAGGTAATGATTTCGTATACAGGAGGAAGTATTCCACCTTCTTCTACAAATTCATCTTTTCGTTCTCCTACATAAAACAATTCAGCACCCGCAAACCAATGGTCATTTATTTGATAGTTCATAAATAGAGACCCTTTTATTTCAGGTAAATTCCAAGCTTCAGATTCGGTATCGGTATCGTATGCAAAGTACTCGGCTTTTGCTCCCAATTTTAAATTACCATTAATATCTGCATTCAACGCCCCTACGACAGAAAAGGTCGTTACATCATCATAAACAATCCCAAAGGAATTGCCATATTGATAATCTTCACTATCATTAAGCAACACGCTATTACCTTTATACATTGCCTTACTTTGTTCTGACATATAACTTCCACCAATATTATAACTTATACTGTTGGACAGTTTCCCTTTAATACCAAGAGACACATTGTATTGTTGATCTGTAGGTTTGACAAACAAGGTTGGTGAAACAAAAGGGTTTTCAGTTGCAAAATCATAATAAGTATTTTGTATCAACCCACCTTCAATAGCTCCATAAGCAATAAGAAGGTCGTTCACCAAACGATAGCTTGCTGTAACATTTGGATACACAAAAACATCGCTTTCTTTTGCCTCAATATCATTAAGATAAACCAACTCAACTCCCAAGTTTAAGGTTAAATCATCTCTAACCAATTCATAACTTGGTGCCAATCCAACATTTACATTTCCATAATCAATTCCTTGCTGATCGTAATAACTTCTTTCAAAAGCTCCTCCCAAATAATCAATAGTCACTTTGGTTTTCAACAATTCTCTTCGAATAGGCACATTAACCACGGTAGAAGCCGTAAAATGATTTTCTCCAGAATCTTGGTCGTCGCCAAATCGTCTAAACTTCATATTAACCCCTTCTACCATAGCGTCCTCAAAAGTTAAAGCTCCTTTAATGTAAGCATTGTAGAATGAATGTTTCGCGTCTAAATCTTCCGAGGGAATGTCATCAAAATTAGATTGAGGCAGGCCATACCAATTGTATGAATACAAGCCAAAGCCTCCTTCTACACCCCAAGACAAATAGCGTGTTTGTTGTTTATAATTAATATTTAAATCCGTTTTGTAAAAATCATCATCCAGCAAAAGTCCATCAATTCCTCCCTGTGAAGAATGATGTCCTAAATATCCTCCAATAGTTTGGTCTTTGCTCAATTGATGATTGAGATACACCTCGCCCAATATAGAAGTGTATGTTCCTACTCCCAAAGAAGCATAATTGTCATAAAGTTTGACTGGTTTTGATTTTTCTACCGTTGCTGCCTTGCCTTTAGCTGGAGTAAAAGTTGAAGCTACAGGAATAGAAAATATATTATACTTAACTTCTTTTTTTGTGCTTGTTGTAGCATCTTCTGAATGCGGTGTTTCCTTAATCTTAAACGCATCAGCAATTGTTGGCGTATAAGGTTTTATTACATTTACCACTTGAGTATCTAAAGTATCTTTTTGACGTTTCCCATTTTGAGAATAGAATGATTCTACACAAAATAAGACAACAAGAAACAAACTGTATTTAAAAAGCTTTTGCATATGTTTTACGATTGATGATGTTTTTAGTTATCAGATTGAATAGAGGAATTGGTTTTAGCTTCTTCGGTTTTAATATTATGAAGCTCTGTTTTGGCTTGAGAAACCACATCTTCAAATTCACCAAAGTTATCTATAACACTTTCCAAAATATAAGTTGCTTGAAAAGCATCTCCTAAAGCATAAAAGTTTTTGGCCATAACCACCAAGCCTTTTGCGCTGTAATACTTATAGCTTGAAAAATCCTTAGCAAGTTGTTGAACTACAAGATTGGAAGCTTCAAACTGTCCCTCTTTGTGCTTAAAGTAAGCACTGTAATACAATGCTTCTGCCGCCAAAGCTCCTGAAGCTATAGTTTCAAGTTTGGCATAGGCATTTTTGGCTTTAGCCTCATCTCCTGTTTTTATAGCAGATCGAGCAATGATGATTTGTGCATCACTCTTAATCTTGTTATCAAGTTTTGAATGCTTTAACACAGAAGTTGCATACAACTCTGCGTTACTGTAGTCTTCCTTTTGATAATATGCATTCATCAAATTAGATTGAGCATAAATAATATTTTGTGGATAATCAGCTTCAGACTCCAAACGCTTGAGTAATGCTATGGCTTCAGTCCAATTGGAATTATTCAAATAAATTTCAGACAGTTTCACCATTGCTTGCTCAGTAAATTCTCCTTTAGACTGCTCTACAACATACTGATAGTGAGGTGTGGCGGTCTCGGTCAAACCGTCTTTAACATATAACTCAGCTAAGTAAAAATGAGATTTTAAAGCATTTCTACCGTTAGGAAATTGATTTAAATAAGCATTGAATTGCTTAATAGCTTTATTGGTATTATTGTCCAAATATTGTTTTTCGGCTGCGAGATATGTAGTATCATCCAATTCAGCATCAGTAACATTGATATAATCTAAAGTTTTAACCCAAGTAGCGTATTCATCTACACGACCAAGGTCAATATAAATCAAACGAACGGTCGCCACTGCTTGATTGGCCTCTTCTGTATTGGGATATTGCTTAGCAACAGTTTTAAACTTCGACAAAGCTTTTTGATTATCATTAGCATTGTAATATGTCAATCCTTGACGTAAAAGAGCTTTGGGTACAAAAACAGAATTTTTATATTCAGAAATCAACTTGTCGTAAGTTGTCATAGCTTTTGACACCTGATTAGATTTGATATACGAATTACCCAACTCATAGATAGCATCATCCTGAAAAGCAGATTTAGGATAATCAGCAATAAAAGAATTGAGAGCTTCTATTTTTTTGGAGCTTTCTCCTATATAGCCATAGCTCATTGCTTTTTGGAAAGCAGGATAATCCGATTCTATTCGATTGATAGCTATAGCTTGTTCGTAAGCATTTATTGCTTGATTGTAATTGCTAGACACAAAATATCCATCACCAAGTCTCAAATAAGCATCATTGACACGTAGGTCATCATCCTTTGCTGAAGCTATAAAATTTTGAAAATGCTCGCTTGCTTTTTCGTAGTTTTTCAATTTAAAATAGACATAAGCTAAGTTGTAGTCTATATTGTTACCTTCAGGCAGATCCATAGTCTGAGACTGTTGCTGGAATTGTTTAAGTCCTATCAAAGCTTCGTTGTAATTCCCCAAAAGATAATCAACTTCCGCATTCCAATAGGTTGCTCTTGTGGTAAACTCAGGAACTTTAGCCTCTTTTATTGAAGACTCAAACATGCTTTTTGCCTCTTGATATTTCCCCTCGTTATACAAGTCTAATCCTCTATAAAATGTTACTTTTTGATAAGCCACTCGGTTTTCAAAACTTCGTTTTCCTTTAAGAAGCTCCAATGCCTCTTCGTAGTTTTTTGAAGTAATGTAAGAGTCTATCAAAAGTGTTTCAATCTCTTCTCTATGAGCCGTGTTAGGATAGTTTTCCAAATACCCTGTTAAGACTTGAGGAACAGATTGATAAGGATTCCCTATCTCATAACTAATCTTTGCATAATTAAGCCAAGCGTCTTCTTGGATTTTTAAATCAAAATCCATCTGTGAAGCATTTCTAAAGGCATTCAGTGCTTGCTGTTTTTGATCTAAGTTGATATAACTTTCACCTAAATGATAATAAGCGTTCTGAGCTACACTATCATTACCTCCAATAATTTTATTGAATTCTGAAATGGCCTTTTCAAAATCGTTTTGTTTATAATAGGCATATCCTAATTGATAATAATCCGTATTGTTCCATTTACCATTTTTACCTTTATAATCTTGAAGATATGGGATAGCCTCTTGATATTGTTCAAGATTAAAATAGCTTTCTCCTATTATTTTTGAGAGTTCAGAAACCTCCTCTGCATTACTTCTTGGCAACTGCTCTTTTGCCAAAGCTATAGCCTCTTCAAATTTGCCTAACTTAAAATTCAAGTCGGCTTGATAATACGAGAGTTTCTCTTTGTATTGTTCTTGATCTTTAACTTGCTCAAAATACGTATTTGCTTTATCATAATCATCCCCTTCATAAGCCATATACCCTATGTAATATTTAGCTTGAGAACCATAAGTTTTTGAATTCTCTACGTATGAGAAATACTTTTTAGCTTCATTTTCATCTCCCACAGAAAACAAAGCATATCCATAATTAAAAAAGAATTTTTCACGCTCCGAACGTGATATAGCCTTGTCATCCACTTTATCATACCATTTTTTGGCATGTGAAAATTTTGAATTTTTAAAATAATAATCCCCAACATCTAAAAAGGCTGTATTGCGCTTAGGGCTTGTTGGATAATCCTCTACAAATGCCAAAATCAATTCATCGGCATTGTTTTGTCCCATACGCACAGCACAATTGGCTATATAATATGCGCAATCCGATTGTATTTGTACGTCATTGGTGGTCTCTTTGACCTTATCAAATACAGTCTGTGCGGCACGATACTGCTGATCACTATATAAAATCAAAGCTTTTTGATAATCTACCAATTCGTTGGTATAGACCATACTTTGCTGTGCAATAATTTGAAAATTAAGCAATAAAATACTTACAAAAACGATTAACTTGTTACCTGTCATGTAGTTCGCTATTTTGTGATGTTCAAAGATAAATCAATATCAAAACTATAACGACAGAAATGTTGCATAATTATAAAGAAGTCATCAAAAAAAACAGAACCTCTATTAAAACAGAAAGTTTAAACCTTGATTTTTGAGTTTTGTTGCTTTTTGTAATACTTTTACAACACTTAAACTACTTTTCTATGTCTGAGACTATTTTACAACTTAAAGAAGCTTCTATTTTTCAAGGAGACAATTTGGTTTTGAGCAATATAAATTTTGAAATGCAAAAAGGAGATTTTGTATATCTCATTGGCAAAACAGGAAGCGGAAAAAGTAGTTTTATGAAGACTCTATATGGCGATCTTCAACTTACAGAAGGCGAAGGTTCTATTGTTGATTTCAACCTAAGAACCTTAAAAGAAAAAGACATTCCATACTTAAGACGTAAACTTGGCATTGTTTTTCAAGATTTCAAATTGCTACCTGATAGAACCATTAACGGTAACCTCGAATTTGTATTGAAAGCCACAGGGTGGAAAAACAAAGACGAGATCAAGCAACGCATTGAAAATGTCTTGGATAAAGTTGACATGAAAACCAAAGGTTTTAAATTCCCTCACGAATTGTCTGGAGGAGAACAGCAACGCATTGCCATAGCCAGAGCCTTATTGAACGACCCTGAACTTATTCTCGCCGATGAACCTACAGGAAACCTTGACCCTCAAACCAGTATTGAAGTCATGGAAGTATTACAGGAGATTAACAAAAACGGCAATACTATACTTATGGCAACGCACGACTATGCTCTACTCCTCAAATACCCCAGCAAAACCTTAAAATGTGATGAGAACAAAGTTTTTGAAGTTGTACAACGCAAAATAAAATCTTAGTGATTTTTCAGTATCTTTCTCAATAAGATATTCATTTTTGGTATGCTTTCCATTTTAATCCCTGTATTCAACTACGATATTGTTGCGCTTGTAAAGATATTAGACAAGCAATTACAGCATGCCAAAATTGATTATGAAATACTATGTTTAGACGATTGTTCTTCAGACCAAACAACAGTTGAATCAAACAAAGAAATCAACCAACTGCCCAACGTATCCTTTAAGATATCATCTACCAATGATGGTAGAAACAAAACCAGACGTAAACTTGCTGAAAGCGCCAAATATGATTGGCTATTATTCATCGATGCCGATGTACTCCCTAAGTCTGACCATTTCATTACCAATTATTTAAAATTATTAGAAAGCAAACACGAAGCCTTGTACGGTGGTTTTGCCTATCATCATTCTCCCCCAAATCCACAAAGCTCTTTAAGATGGAAATACGGCATGACACGCGAACAAGTTTCTGCTTCGATACGCAATCAAAATCCTTATAAAATCATCATTTCTGCCAATTGTCTCATAAGAAAATCGTTGTTTTTAGAAATCAATTCAAAAATCACTGAAAAAGGATACGGCTATGACAATTACTTCGCCGCCTTATTAAAAGCCAACAATCACAACGTGTTTCATTTAGACAATGAGGTTTTCCATTTAGGAATAGAACCCAATGCTGTTTATCTCAACAAAGTAAAACAGTCGGTAGAAAACCTTTTAAAATTACATAAAACTAAAAAAGTTACGGCTTCCAGCAATGACCTTTTAATCGTTTTTTTGAAAGTAAAGGCTTATGGATTGAACCATTTGTTTGCATTCTTCTACAAAAATTTCAAAAATCTCTTCGAAAGAAACCTATTGAGCAAAACCCCTTCTATAAAACTCCTACAGTTTTACAAATTGAGTTACATTTGCTATAAAGATCTAAATTAATGCCACCATTTTTCTCAGTAATCATTCCTTTATACAACAAAGAAAAACACATCGAGCATACTTTAAAAAGTGTACTCGCTCAAACATTTTCAGATTTTGAGGTTATAGTTGTTAATGATGGCTCTACAGACAACAGCTTAGATCTTGTCTATACGTTCAGCGACCCTCGCTTACAGATATTTTCAACAGAAAACCAGGGAGTATCGCAAGCGAGAAACTTTGGTGTTTCAAAATCAAACGGCAACTTCATTGCTTTTTTGGATGCCGATGATATCTGGTTTCCTCATCATCTTCAAGAGCTAAAAAACCTTGTTGAAGATTTTCCTAATTGTGGCTTATACTGCAAGGCTTATGAAAAAGACTATTTCGGAACTACCACTATAAAGGGAAGCTACAAAGATATTTCTCATAATTTTAGAGGTATTGTTTCTGATTATTTTCACAACTCCTTAACAGATAGTATTGCATGGACCTCATCAGTAGCGCTTCCTAAGCACATTTTTTTAAGTTTGAAAGGATTTGATACGGCTCTACGTTCTGGTCAAGATACTGACCTATGGATTAGAATAGCCCTTAACTATCAAGTGGCTTTTGACACAAAAATTAGTACTAAACGTATAATCACACACAACCAGCACCTCTCTACATCCAAAAATCGCAAAGACCGTTTAAAAATTATAGAGAAATACAAAAGTCATGAAGCCAGCAATCCCAGCCTCAAAGTATATCTCGACTATATCAGATTTTCAATAATTCTGGACAGAAAGAAAGAAAACGATATGACAACAGCAAAAAAGCTTTTGGATGATATTTCTCTCAACAACCTTTCACTAAAGCAAAGATTGTTTTTAAAATTGCCTGCTACTTATTTAAACATACTCAAACGGCTACAAACACTCTTACTGAAAAATAATATCTACTTATCTCCTTTTAGATAATTTAAAAAGCTCATAATCTCTGATATAATCATCTTCATCATAAACCTCAGACACCAAAGCCAAACAAACAGAACCCGACGAAAAGTTTTCAAGTTCACGCCAAATTCCATGAGGTATTATCAATCCTATATTAGGTTTATTAAGATGAATTATCGTTCTATTGTCACCATCATCAAGCACTACGTCAAAACTACCACTAAGCGCTATCAAGCATTGCTGCAATTCTTTATGGGCATGTCCGCCTCGTGTTGCATCACTGGGCACATCATATAGATAATACACGCGTTTGACTTCATAAGGCAACACGTTTTTTTCTATTACAGACAAATTACCACGCCCATCAACATCCGAAATTTTGGGAAGATTTATCAATTTAACATCGGTCAAATTGGTTGTTTCTATTTTAAAACCTTTTTCCATTGTTCCATTATTTTTTCTTTGGAAAATTGACTCACGGATGCTTTTGCATTCTGCTTACATATACGGTACAAATGGTCATCCTCAAACATCAATCTCATCTGATTTGCAAACAAATTTACATCTCTTTTTTCAACAAGTAGTCCATTTTGCTTATGATTTATAATTTCTGAAGGTCCAGAAGGGATATCCAAACTCACAACAGGAGTTCCTAAAGAAAGTGATTCAATCAAAACCATTGGAAACCCTTCAAAACGACTTGTTAAAGCTACAAATTTAGCATAAACCACATACCGAAACGGATTCTTGGTAAAAGGTACAAACACAATAAAATTGTGTGACCTTAGTTTTGAAGCCTTAGCCTGCAAAGTTGCTTTATCCTGACCATCACCTAAAACAATCAAATATCGGTTTTGCTCCCATAGTCTTGAAGCTTCAAAAGATTCTAACAAAAAAGAATAATCTTTAACCGCATCGTCCAAACGCCCATAAGCCAAAATATAGGCTGTTCCATCCAATCCCTCAGGAACAGCATAAGACTCCTGCAGCCAATGAGAATCAAAAGCATTGGGTATATGCTGTACCTTGTTTACGCCCAAGGCCTGCGTTTGGTGTTTGATATATTGAGATACGGCAATGGTGCTTTGGTTTCTATTATAAATCTTACTTAAAAGCTTAGGATAGTCTGAAAAGTATGTTTTTAATTTTGCACTATGCACAACATATATGGTATTTATGTTTTTATACAAATACCAATGATAATACAATTCTCTAAACCCATTATTTTTTGGACGATGGTCAATAAGCACATCAAAATGTTGCTGCTTCAAATAGGCTCTCAATCTCTGAAAACGTTTTAACCTTTTAAACAGATTGTCGTTTTCAGGCTGTTGTAATCCTAAATTGAACAAAGTCCCACTATAGGCATAATCAACACGATTTATCAATATCACTATATGAACATCAAAGCCACACTCAAAAAGCATTTGCGATTGCATGGCCATAGCTTTTGAGGCACCTCCAAAACCAAGCGATATGCCAAGCAAACAGACTTTTTTGGTGTCTTTGTTCATTTTTATTTTACTTTTGAGACATAAATTAAGGTGTAAATATAGCGTAATTATGAAGATTTTATTGGTTGGTGAGTACAGTAGATTACACAATTCCTTAAAAGAAGGCCTTTTAAAGCTTGACCATGACGTCACGCTATTAGCCTCTGGAGATGGTTTTAAAAACTATCCTGCCGATATTAAAATTCACAATCCTTTCGATAATGGCTTTTTGAAAAAATTAAATGTTTTAACCTATAAAATCTTCAACATCAAGCTGTCTTCAATTTATATCTATCATAACACCAAAAAACACATCCATCGTTCACCTCAGTTTGACATCATTCAACTCATCAACGAGACTCCCTTCAAAACAACAACGGAGTATGAAAAAAAGCTTATTTCCTTATTACGCCACAAAACAAAGAAACTCTTTTTGCTAAGCTGTGGCGAAGATTATACCACAGTGCAGTATTTTTTGGAAGACAAGCCCAAATACAGCATTATGACCCCTTTTTTACAAAATCCCGGTCTAAAAAAAGTATATCAATTTCAGCTCAAGCGCGTTAGCCACGAGCATAAAACCCTTCAAGAGTTTTTACATCAACACATAGATGGCGTTATTGCATCCGATTTAGACTATCATGCGCCAAACCTTGTCTTCAACAACTATCTGGGCGTAATTCCTAATCCTATAAATATTGATAAGCTCAACTATATTGAACCTAAAATCAACGAGAAAATCAAAATTTTTCACGGTGTCAATCAAGCCTCTACCCACAAAAAGGGCAATCAGTTTTTCTTTGAAGCCCTAGAACGCATTGAACACTTATATGCTGATAAGGTAGACATTTTCACTGTTTACAGTTTGCCTTATGATGAATACATAAAAACCTATGACGCTTGCCATATTCTATTAGACCAAGTGTACAGCTTTGACCAAGGGTATAATGCCTTGGAAGCTATGGCCAAAGGCAAGGTTGTCTTTACAGGTGCTGAGCAAGAATGGTTAGAACACTATAAGCTTGAACCAGACACGGTGGCTATAAACGCATTGCCCGATAGTGACGCCATTTTTAAAAAACTGGAATGGCTTATTCTAAACCCCGAAGAAATCATTAACATATCCAAAAATGCCAGAGCTTTCATTGAAACTCATCATCATTATGGCAATGTAGCTCAGCAATATCTCAATGCTTGGAAAAACAACACAAGTAAATAAATCATTTTTTTATTACATAGCAGTACGCACCTACTTTATGATAATAATCGCTGTTTTTCTATATTTCTAATATTCTATCACTTCAAAGCGCCTTGTTAACACCCTTACTCTAAAGCACTTTTTTAAGTCTTTTTTACATCTAAAAATATGGATAATATTATGACTCAAAACGAATGTTTTTTACTCCATATAGAAAAGATTTTAATTTGTTGCCCAAGAAATAAAAATTTTACGGCCGACAATTAACCATTTCACCCCTTTCAAACCCCTTGATTTTATTGAGGGTTTAAGCTACTCCTCTTTTTCAGCTTGCAAAGAGAATAAATTGAAAAAACAAACAGAAAAGAAACGGTTTTTTATAGTGCTTTTTGAGTTTAACAACAGCTCTTTAAATATTTACAAAATTTTAGAAATTCATGAGCATTTAAAAAAAAATCAGCAATAAATAAGCGCTAAAACAGCATCCCTTTATGGCTAAAAACTCATAAACCAAAAGTTATGCTTCTACACTTATTTTTTTTAGATTTTCTATTCTTAAACCTCATAAGCTCCCTTTTAAAATCATGGCTTAAAATTATTTTATGTAATTTCACCCCATAATCGCACCTTTAAGTTTATGAATCATTTTTGTCCTAATCTTTTTGTGCCAGGAGCAGCAAAATCAGGTACTACTAGCTTACACATCATGTTAGATACTCATCCTGATATTTGCATGTCCAGAATCAAAGAGCCTGTTTATTGGAACAAAGCAAACTTCAAAAGCTTTAACGACAAAAAAAAGCAGTGGTACCACAATTTGTTTGAGGACAAAAAAGCTCATGTGTTTGGAGAGTCGACTCCTTCATATATGCTATATCCTGATTTTATTAAAAATATAAAGGCTACTTATGATTTTGAACCCAAATTCATTTTCATTTTGCGAAACCCTATCGATCGTGCCTTTTCGCATTATTGGTGGATGATAGGATTACATAAAGAAAAAAGAACTTTTAAAGAGGCTTTTGAAGATGATTTAAAACGAGAGTTTAGCCCTTATAAAGGATATCCTGATTTTTATTATCACTTTGGAAGATATGGGCATTGGATTTCTAATTTTTATAAAACGTTTAATCCTGATCACATCAAAATAATCACTCAAGAGAGCTTACGAACAGATACAAACAAAACCTTAAACAGTTGTTTTGAGTTTTTAGGCTTGAAGGCTTTTAATATAGATACCAACATTAGCGCAAACAAAACGAGCAAGCTTAAATACCCACTCCTATACGATTTTACAAAAAAAATAAGCAGTGGGCACTATTCCTTTTTAGAGCCTATAAAAAGTTTGATACCGAAAACGTACGGAAGAGCCATAAAAAACAAACTTGAAAACTCCTCCTTTATCAATAAAAAAGAAGTTCTTGAATACTCAAAGCCAACCGCAGAAGAGCGTGCGTTCTTAACTTCAAAGTACGCAAAGGATGTTGAAATGCTTAAAACAATATCAGGAATTGAATTTAAAGAATGGGACGATTTTAACAATTAGTAAATGAACTTTTTAAAAACTTCCATATTATCGGGCTTCAAAACGCTCTCCTCCATCTTAAGTGGTTTGATTGTCAACAAGCTAATTGCCATTACTATAGGTTCTCAAGGTTTTGCCGTAATCGGACAGTTTCGTGACATTTTACAAATAGGTCAATCGATTGGTCAACTCGGATTTCAAAACGGTATTGTCAAAAACATTTCACAACACAAAGCAAATCAAAAGAAAATAGCTTCGGTATTAAGCACGGCCATAAAAAGCCAACTTATTGCAACTCTTGGGTTTGCTCTACTTCTAATCTTGTTTAGAGAGCAAATTGTTCATTATCTCATTGGGCATTCTAAATATGCAGAAGTATTGATTTTAATTGCTATTGGTATGATTCCAAATGTTATTTTCAATAGCATTATAGCAACCTTAAACGGACTGAAAGACTTTAAACGATTGGTTAGCATTTCGATATTGAGCAATATCGTTGGAGTACTGATAAACATCTATTTGATTTACACTTTGCACTTAAAAGGAGCTTTAATAGGCATGGCGTTAAACTTAATTGTTCCTTTTATCGTGCTTCTTTTTTTCTTTAACAAATCGCAAATTAAATTTAGTTGGTTTAAAGCCCATTTTGACAAAAAAATCTTTAAACAGCTCTCTGGCTTTTTTATCATGTTTATCACAAGTACTTTATCTATGTCTTTAACACTTTTAGCCATTAGAAAGCACTTGATTGTAGAACTAGGCTTGAATTATGCAGGATTTTGGGAATCGTTGTGGCGACTTTCAAAAATATATGTAACGTTTTTAGCCTCAAGCTTTAGCCTTTATATTCTACCCACTTTCTCTGAGATTTCCCCCAAATATCTTCGAAAGGAAGTGTTTAAAATTTGGCGTATCACCATTCCTCTAACCATAGTAGCATCAACAAGCATTTACCTGCTCAAAGATTTTTTAATAACCCTTGTTTATTCTAAAGATTTTTTGATTATTGGCAGCCTAATGGCATTTCAGCTCATTGGCGATGCTATAAAAATTAACAGTAATGTTTTGGGAAATATCCTCGTAGCCAAAGCACACGTTAAATCCTTTGTTTTAGTTCAGATATTCTGGGCTTTGACTTTTTATATTTGTATGCGGATATTCACGGTTAAATTTGGGTTTGAAGGTGTTGCTATAGCGTATTTGATATCTTATCTGCTTCATTTTGTATTCATGAATCTTTATTTCAGAAAACTACTCTGGACCAAGCTATCTTAATATTAGGACTCCAACTCTTGATCTACGCCAAATAGCGAACTCCAAAGCATCAACAAAGTGATAAGGAAATACATTAAATAACTAAAAAAGTGTCCTAGAACAGCACCTTTAACGCCATAATAATCAATAAAATAAGCACTTGTAAAATACATCACCAAAACCAAAAACACCTCGATTATAATAAAATGTGCAAACATTTGTTTTGCAACAAATTGATAAGCAACTACAAAAGATAACACTTTAATAAAATCTCCTAATAATTGCCATAAAAAAAGATTTTCAACAGGTTTGAAATCTTCATTAAAAATAATGATGACAACCAAAGAACGTAAGAAATAAAGTATTATCAGCCCTACTAAAAAAGCTGGAATGGTTGTTTTATAAATTTCTTTAATTTTCTTTTTAAATTCAGTTTTAGATTGAATATTTTTAAATTTAGGCAGAACGTAATATGTCATTAAAGACATTACAAACATCAAATAGTAATCAGAGATTCGGTTCATTGCCTCCCAATAACCTGCTTCTCTTATTCCAACCGCATCAATGATGTAATTTCTAATAAGAATAGAAACAAAAGGAAGAGCTACAGCAGAGACCAATGCTGTAATAGCAAAGGGTTCAACTCTCTTCAAAACAGAAAAACTCATTCTTGACATTTTGATTTGAGAAACCAAGCTTTTTCTGTTAAGAAATCCTACAAGAGTTATCAAAAACACCAAAGAAGGAGAAATTACTACGGCAATCAATGCGCCATCAATATTGTCTTGATAGATGAGCAACACCGTCACCAAAAGGCCTAATACCTGTCCCATTATACTGATTATCGACAGAATTTTATGTTTAGAAAATCCTTCGAGTATGGAAAAACTAAACATATTAAGTGCATAAAACGGAAGCGCCAAAGCCAGTATTTTTATGATATAAGCATAATCATAATTATTAGAAAACAAAAAATCATTGATTTCAGAAGCATTGTAATAGCTCAAAAAACTCAATAAAATTGTAGACAAAAAACCTAAATAGAAAGCTGTAGAAAGGCTCTTACTTAGGGTCACCTCTTCATTTTTTTGCTCTGCAATAAATTTTACAACTCCCTTGTATAAACCCAACACAGAAAAGGAATGAATAGAGTTTAAAAAGCTACGCATATTCCCTATGAGAGCCATACCTTCTGCTCCAATAAGAACAGCAATAACTTTAGACGTGATGATTCCTGCTAAAATTTTGGCAAGTACTGTATTGTTGTTGGGCGGATTACCCTTAAGCAACAAATTATTGTTTATATTACTTATAAACTTTTTCAATCAGTAGGTATTTATAGCTTCAACAACTCTATTTATTTGATCTTTTGACATAACAGGACTGATAGGTAAACTCACCACTGCTTCATGTATCATCTCTGTTACAGGCAGTTCCAAAGATACAAAATTCCTTAAAGCCAGTTGTTTGTGAGGTGGAATTGGATAATGTATCAAGGTTTGAATTCCAAAAGACTTTAAATATTGTATAAAATCATCACGATGATTCACACAAACTGGAAATACGTGAAATACGTGATTATCGCTTCCATCATATAGAGGCAATCTGACTTTTTTATTTGTAATCTCATTTAAATAAACCCTAGCAACATCTTGTCTTGCCTTATTATCGGAATCTAAATAAGGTAATTTTACGTTTAAAAATGCGGCTTGAAGTTCATCCATTCTACAATTAAACCCAATGGCTGTATTTTGATATTTTGTTGAGCTACCATAATTTCTCAGCAATCTAAGTCTGTCAGCCAAATCATCGTCATTCGTTGTAATGCCACCAGCATCTCCCATAGCCCCAAGATTTTTGGTTGGATAAAAACTAAAGCCCGCAGCATCTGAAAGGTTTCCTGCCTTTATCCCTTGGTTATTTTTTGCTCCATGAGCCTGAGCAGCATCTTCAACCACTAACAATCCTCTGTTTTTGGCAATTCTATTTATAGCTTCCATATTGGCAAGTTGCCCATAAAGATGTACAGCCAAAATGGCTTTGGTCGATGAACTAATTTTAGCTTCTAAATCGGCAATTGAAAGATTATATGTCTCTGCATCTGGTTCTACAAACACAGGCGTTAAGCCTGCATTAATCACAGCCAAAATAGAGGCAATATAAGTGTTGGCTGGAACCAAAACCTCATCGTTTTCTTTTAATTTCCCCAACTGAATATATGCTTTAAAAATAAGGGTCAAAGCATCTAAACCATTACTAACAGCAACACAATGTTTTGTTCCGCAATACTCTGCAAAAGCTTGTTCAAATTCATCGACCTGATTACCCAGAATATATTGTCCAGAGTTCAAAAAGGACTTAAATCGATTCAGAAACTGCGTTTCAAACCGTGCATTAACCTTATGTAAATCTAAAAATGGTATTATTTCCATACGCTTGTTAGCAATTTATGATTTTGGGGTTGAATATCATACATTTGATGACATATAGGACGCCCTCCAAAAGATTCCTTCCAACTCATCAATCCTGAGTTGAGCTGCAATCCTTTATTTTCATTAGAAATACCAAAATCAAAAAAAGATTTGTCCCTATATACCTCATTCAACAAATGGTCTATAATCAAGTCTAATCCTCCCAAATTTCTATATTTACTGTTTGTTGATATGTATTGTAAATGTGCTACTTTATCTGTTTCAAACACGGTAACCCCTGCCACCACTTTATTTTCATAAAAGGCATTAAAATGCCTAATCTGTTTTGGAAATCGAGATTTTAAGAGCTGTATTTCTTGCAAACTATGAACAGGTTTAACTCCAAATCGTTCTCTAAGATTAGGAATAAGAATAGTATTCCAAAATTCCTTTGGGTCATCTACCTCATCAATTATCAAACCTTTTGTTTTAGCTTTTTTTAGATTGCGTTTTCTATTTGAAGACTTAATATTCAGGCGCTCATCTAATTTTATGGTTGAAGTCAGATGACATTCCACAAGTTCTGCTTTCAATAAAAATAATAGATAATCTATTTCATCGGCAGGTTGTTTGTGATAGATTTTAGGTGTGGGTTTTATAATCAAGTGGTCAACTCCATCATTTTCAAGACATTCCAAAATACCCTTCATTACCTTCAACACCGTTTTAAAGCCTACAGTTTCGGACAATATCAATCCTCCATAAGTCAATCCTTGATGAGAATACACTATATTATCCTTTCGGTTGGCAGGAAGTAGTCCTACCAATGACTGATTATCAAATACCATCAAAGAATAATCTTCAAAACGGTGTTGATGATAATCCATAAAATCTCTTTGAAATAAAAACGTAGCATTTTTGGAATGAATTACAAATTGATTCCAAAGTGTTTTTTTTTCATTAGAATATCTTACAACTTGAAGCATTATTTCTTCTTTTTTTAAAGTCTTTTTATATAGCTATCTTTTAAAAACTTCTCAACTACCAAACGAAAATTATGCTTTTGAATTGCTTTTACAAAACACATCACAATTTCTTATTGAGTATAGTTATAGTTTTTAAATCTAAATGTATTATTTGTAATAACCTAAATTTTTTGGAAGAACAAAAAAGGCTGGTTTTTCAACCAGCCTTTTGATATTAAAAAATATTTGAGCGTTTTCGTTCTACTTCTTTGAGTAAGATCTTTCGAATTCTCAAATGGTTTGGAGTAACTTCTACATATTCATCTTTTTGGATATACTCTAGAGCCTCTTCCAACGAAAACTTAATCGCTGGTACAATTCTAGCCTTATCATCAGCTCCTGCACTACGCACATTACTTAATTTTTTAGTTTTAGTAACATTTACAGTCATATCATCTTGGCGAGAGTTTTCACCAATCACTTGTCCTTCATAAATTTCCTCTCCTGGATCGATAAAAAATCGACCTCGTTCTTGTAATTTATCTATAGAATAAGGAATTGCTGTTCCATTTTCCATAGAGACCAGCGATCCATTTTGTCGTTCTGGAATTCCTCCTCTTAAAGGCTGAAACTCTTTAAAGCGATGAGTCATAATGGCCTCACCTGCTGTTGCTGTCAAGAGTTGATTTCGCAACCCAATAATTCCTCTTGAAGGCACAATGAATTTACATATCATTCTATCTCCTTTGGTTTCCATACTCAATAATTCTCCTTTACGCATGGTTACCATTTCTACAGCTTTACCAGAAACATTTTCTGGCAAGTCAATAGTCATTTCTTCAACTGGCTCACATTTTACCCCATCTATTTCCTTGATAATAACTTGAGGTTGACCTATCTGAAGTTCATATCCTTCACGGCGCATAGTTTCAATGAGTACAGACAAATGCAACACCCCTCTACCATACACCATAAACTTATCGGCACTATCCGTTTCCTCTACACGAAGTGCTAAGTTTTTCTCCAATTCTTTATCCAAGCGTTCTTTAATATGTCTTGAAGTCACATATTTTCCATCTTTACCAAAGAAAGGCGAATCGTTTATGGTAAATAACATACTCATAGTAGGCTCATCGATAGCTATAGTTTTTAAGGCTTCTGGATTTTCGATATCGGCTATAGTATCACCAATTTCGAAACCTTCCAATCCTATTACAGCACAAATATCTCCAGCTACAACCTCATCAACTTTTTTACGTCCAAGCCCTTCAAAAGTGTTGAGTTCTTTTATTCTTGATTTTATAATTGATCCATCGCGTTTTACCAAAGACACAGCCATACCAGATTTCAAAACTCCTCGTTGCAAGCGACCAATAGCTATTCTTCCCGTAAAGGAAGAATAATCTAAAGACGTGATAAGCATCTGTGGTGTACCTTCTTCTATTTTAGGCGAAGGGATATGCTCAATAACCATATCCAATAGAGGTTCAATATTCTCTGTTGGCTTTTGCCAATCTTCTCCCATCCAATTGTTTTTGGCTGAGCCATAAACAGTAGGAAAATCTAACTGCCATTCCTCTGCTCCTAATTCAAACATCAAATCAAACACTGCTTCATGTACCTCTTCTGGTGTACAATTTTCCTTATCTACTTTATTGATGACCACGCAAGGTTTTAGTCCTAAATCAATGGCTTTTTGAAGCACAAATCTTGTTTGAGGCATTGGCCCTTCAAAGGCATCTACAAGTAATAATACACCATCAGCCATATTCAATACTCGTTCTACCTCACCACCAAAATCGGCGTGACCAGGAGTATCTATTATATTGATTTTAGTCCCTTTGTATGTTACTGAAACATTTTTGGAAGTAATAGTAATACCACGTTCACGTTCCAAATCATTGTTATCCAAAATCAAATCTCCTGTATTTTCGTTCTCACGAAATAGATTACAATGATACATAATTTTGTCTACCAAAGTTGTTTTTCCGTGATCTACGTGAGCAATGATTGCAATGTTTTTTATTTGAGTCATAAGACAAGCATAATTTAAGGGCGCAAAGGTAACCTATATTTTAACATAAAAATCAAAATAGCCTAATATTTAGTTAATTAATTGTTATTGTTTGATGTAATAGCAATTTATGCTCGTATATTTCGTTATAAAACTTTCCAAAAAGCATCACCAACCTACTCAATGTCAAACTTTTAAAAACCAATACTTATGGCATTACACAGCAAACTTTCAAAGTACATTCCTTATTTGTATTTCATTACAATAATTATCTATTGGTTTACTATCATCAACCGCAGTCAAGGCATTACAGCATATCCTATTCTATTTTTTGCCATTCCTTTTGTTTGGCAAATCATAAAACCTAACAAAAAGATTAATTTGTATTTAGGCATTACCTTCGTTTGTCTATCATCATACTTGATTTTGGGATATCTATTAGAGGTTCTAGACCTTATGAGCTTATCCAAAAATTCTAAATATTTTTTTATTAATGGAGGTTTATTTGTGTTCACTAATTTTGTTATGTCTCTTTGGATGGTAAGAAATAGTTTAAAAAGA
>Ga0055584_100000718_pt1 | contig 31621 bp, 38 predicted proteins | sample OSDHelmetaG_FD_58716 | JGI IMG/M metagenome (GOLD analysis project Ga0055584, IMG submission 58716) | Pelagic marine sediment microbial communities from the LTER site Helgoland, North Sea, for post-phytoplankton bloom and carbon turnover... | ecosystem: Environmental > Aquatic > Marine >... | reverse complement strand
CCCGCCACCCAATGGGTTAAACTTATTACCGCCGGGGGCGTAATTGATATGGAACGGGTTACCGTCCCCATCATGGGCATAGGTCATAATTACTTGATTGATGGTTAAATCTGCAAACCACCGGCCGGGGGTTACCAGTTCCGTTTCGGTTTCCTCATCCAGTACCGCGGCTTCAAACCCAATAGCCACCCAATGGGAACGGCCTAAATAATTCCACCCGTACCCCTCCATGGTTGGGGCCGGTATGCCAAACCGTTCCCACCCCGAATCGGCCACCCAATCAAAAGGAAAATCCGCGGGGGTTTGATATGCTCCCGGGGCGGTTAATACCATTTCCACCCAATCGGTAATGGGCGGGCCCTCGAATCGGCATGGGGCCGGGCGGCCTTCAATCGTGAACGGGTACCGATCCATATAAACCACCCGCGTGGAATCGGCGGCCGCGGGGTTAACCGTTAAATCGGGATCCATGAAATACCATTTAAAATATTTTGGTACCGTAGCTTCCCACTGTAACCCCGCGTTTACGATTTTATCCCCGCATCGATTACAGGGGAACGGGTACCGGCGGCAAGGCTTCTTTATCAATGCCATGGTACAATCATTTTGGGCCATCGGGGTTCCTTATAAATCGGGGGTTAAATATCCGTTGAATTCGCGGCATTCGTTCGCATCCACCACCCATCCGGGATCCCCTGGAATCCATTTGGCGGTGCCAAACGATCCCGCGGCCACCGCATCATTTACCACCGAATCATCAGAATCGATTTCCCCCTCTAATGGAATCGGGTAAACCACCTGGGCGGCCCGGCGGCTATCGGCCCACTTTGTTTCCATTACGTGTACTTCAAAAGTGGAATCCTCGGGAATGTCCAAAGTAAAATTACTGAATGATTCCCCGGCCAGGCGGCCCGCAAATTCCACCAGTAAACGGCCAGGCCATACGGTTACTTTTAAATTACCGCGGCCCATCCCGGGCAAGGTTTCCAGGGCGGCTATCAATTCGGTTTCGGTTAACGTGTTTAATTCCAGTTCGGGGGTTTCTTCCCCGTCTAAAATCAGCTTGAAAACCGCGTTAATTGAATCCCCCACAAATGATATTAACTGTTTATGGTTCCCGGCGGCCTCATAATGTGTAATGGCCACATCCACCGGATTATCCCCATCGATTAAAACGGTGTATTCCTGGCCCGTTCTATCATCCCCATCGATATCCAAATGAGAATAGTCTGTATAATTACGGGTGTATTGTTTTATGGCATACGTGGAATACGGTTCCAGGGTAATAAACCGAATAGGCGGCCGGCCATCTTCAGAAACGGGCTCGGGTTCCTGGGCCGGCGGATCCGGCGCACCGGTAAACGCGGCCACCATTTTTGCTACGGTTTCCCAAAATGATTCCCCGGCTTCTAGTGTGAATCCTTCACTCATAACGATATCGGCCCATCCAATGTACTGCGGTTACTGGTTAACTCACCACCAGATTTAATCAATTCCTCATACGTTAAACCGGCCCCGAAATGTACCTCCCCTTCCCGTATTGTAATTTTCTTAAAGTAGGCCTCCTCTTTTGGCATGGGTACCAATGCCACTTCCCCACCTAATACCAGGATTTCGGCGGTATTCGGCGTGGCATCCCCTTTTATTTGTATGGCGGCTTCCCCATCCTGGCCCGTACCGCTATCGCGTACCTCGATAATTGGTGAACTCGTTTCAATATCCAGTTTAATCATATTGGATCCGGGGCCCGCATCCCCGATCCCGATAATAATATCGGTGGCGGTAATCTTTAAATGGGTGGGCCGGTACTCGTAATAATTGGCATTCCGGCGGGGTAATCCCATTTCCACCCCATAATTATGGATTTCCAGGCGGGTTAATGTCACCAGGCTATCGGGGCCGTACCATAGGGAATCCCCATCCAGAATAAATACATTATCCCCATTTACGGGCACGGTGTTCGTGTCCCAATTGGCGGCGGTTTTCCAATCGTTGGGGCCCTCGGCGGCCGTTGTCGTGGTATGGGTTAACGGGGCTTGTGTCGTGGTTACTTCAATTTCAGGGCCATCGGTGGCGGCCTGGGTTTCGGCGGTGGTTCCCCCGATCACCGCCACCATATTCAAATCAGTACCCCCCAGGGCATTTTGAAAAGTCATTACCACGGCGGTTCCCGGCAAATCCCCACCCGTACAAACCACGTTCCCGGTACCCACGGTGGTTAATCCTTCCAGGGCGGTTTGCACGGTGGCCGCGCTCGCGTTATATGCCAGGGCGGCCGTTTCTTCCCCCTCGTATGATAAACCGAACGTACCCGCGCCGGGGCTTCCGGTAATGGTTAGGGTTTGTACTTCTGAGGTACCCGCGGCCCCCGAATGGATTAAATGGGATTTTGAATCCGGGGAAACGGTGGCGGTATTGGTGCCGATGGTTACCGATAACCCGGTGGCCTGGTTGGCCAGATCCCCGATAAACTCCAGGCGGCGCATCGGGTACGATCCCTGGCCAGTGTCACCGGTTACCGTTACATTACCGGCCCCCACGGTGGTTAATGCTTCAATGGCGGCCTGTACGGTGGCATTCGTGGCGGTTACTGAAATATCGTCGGTGCTTTCTCCATCCACGGTAATAAAAAATGAGGTTAAATCGGAATCCATAGAATCATATTGAGGATTTGAGGGGGATGCTTTGGTATAGGTTCCCCCGGTTAGGGAATTGGTTAGCGTTACGGCCGCGGCCATGGTGGCGGCCGTTTTCCCGGCCTCGGGGGTAATGTTAAAATAAACCGTATCCCCGTCTGATAATTGGCCCGTACCGGTGCTGGATCCCTCCCGGACATAAACCGCGTATTGATAATTCCCACCGGTAGCCAGGCGGGGGGCGGCATCCAGGGCGGCTTGTACTTCGGATAATGTGGCATCGTAGGCAATGGCCGCGGTGGTAAAAATCACATCCGAATCGATGGATAATGATAAAATAAACGTACCGGCGCTCACTGAATTATCCCCGGTAATGGTGAATGCTCCATCTGAGTTCCCGGCCGAATTAATCCGCACCTGCCATAATTCACTTACCCCGCCACCCCCTGGCGTGGTTTCGGCCACTGAGGCGGCCAGGCCCCCGGTTAAATTGGCCCCATCAAATACCAGGGCGGCTTGGTCCACCTTGGCCAGTGTGCCGATAAATTCCACGGCATAAGGGCCCCCCGCGGATCCTGTAACATCGACGTTACCCACCCCGATATTACTGAGGGCTTCCAGGGCGGCTTCTACGGCGGCGGCGCTGGCGTTGTATGCCAGGGCGCTGGTTTCTTCCCCCTCGAATGTTAATGTAAACGTACCACCGGTGGCGGTATTCAGGGTAACCGTTTGAATTTCGTTTACCCCTTCCAGGGCGGTGGTATCGGCGGTAATTTTTGCCACATCGGTATCGGCCAGGGCCCCGGTAAACTCGACGGTATACGGGCCCCCCGCGGATCCGGTAACATCGACGTTACCCACCCCGATATTACTGAGGGCTTCCAGGGCGGCTTCTACGGTGGCGGCGCTTGCGTTGTATGCAATGCTCCCGGTGGTTTCCCCGTCGAATGTTAATGTAAACGTACCACCCGTGGCGGTGCCCACAATGGTAATAACCTGGATTTCATTGGTATCGGATCCCAATAAAAACACTACAGTAAATGGCTTTCCCTCGGTGTCGGCCGTTAATGTAATGGTACCATCTCCATTATCGGTGGCGGTAACCTCCTGGAATTCGGGGATTTCTGAGGCGTTCCACAAATCCACAAAATTGGCGGCCACTGATAAAACCAATGGCCCGGCCGGTAATGTGTATTCAATCGATTTATTATTAATGGTGGCGGTTATCACCTGATCGGTTTCCACATCCGTGGGGAATGTTAATAAATCCACCTGGGCCACCGCGGGGGCTCCACCGATTAAAATATGATCCGTTGGCATGGTTTCACCTGTTATTTATATGGTAATTTGGTTAAATCGGTTTCCCGCAAATCTCTTTTGTATTGAATGACGATTTTTGATAGATCGATACCGCCATTTTTTTTATCTTCGGTTAACGTAATGGCCCGGCCGAATTTATCCAGGTATTGCATATCCTTGGGATACTCGGGCGGCGTGCCCACGGTGATTCGGCGTTTTACCAGGCGGGGTACCGGCCCGTTTTTTGTGGTCACCGTCCCATCTTCAATAATTTCATGAAAACCGCGGGCCACCTCTACCGTATCCCAGGTATCCCGATCATGTTCTAAATTGAATTCCAGGGGATAAAACCATACCCCGTTTTCCAGTACCTTGTCGGGGCGGTTTGGCCCCAATAGTTTCAGGGTACGCGGGGCGAATCGTTTTTTTTCTATTTTCACCGATATTTTATTAACCGATCCGGGGGCATCCCAGAACCACCGCGGAATTTTGGCCACGTTTTTTTGTACCCGTATGTTTTCAATCGGCTTTAATGTTTTTCCCACCTGTAAATCCCCGGCCGGGTTAATGCGGGGTTTCCCCTGGCTATCCAATAGCGTGGGTACCTCTTTTAATGTCCCGGTGATATCGATTACCGCGCGGCGGTTTAACGGGTTTGGTTCGTTGTCTGGATCATCTATGGCGGTGGTCCACTCGGTAGCCACTTTGTACGTTGTGGATGTCTTTATCTGACTAATTCTTACGCGGGTACAATAGGCGGCCTTGTCTTCGGCGTGGCGTTCCCCCACCTTGGGGCAATCCTTGTATTGAAATATATAGAATGGATCGATTTTTATATTCGATACGGTGGCATAATAAATGCGCGTATAATTACGGGTGGGGCCCTCGGCCATTTCCGCGGCCCCTTCGTATCCCTCCACCCATTTTATTACATCCCTGGCCATTGGTTATACTTTCAATTTCTTGGGCCGGTTTGTTTCGATGGCCCCATGAATGGCGGCCAATATACCATTGCCTGTTTTTATTTCTTCCAGGGTTTTATCTTCCCCGGCTTGATTAAATAAATCGGCCAGGCTTTGTAATCCGGCGGCCGTTTTTAAATCCCCTGATCGGCTTCCCAGGGCCCGGCGGGCCTGGGCGGATCCCGCGGGGCCGGTATTGTTTTTGGCGGCGGTTACCAGGGCGGATTTATCGGCATCGGGGCCGGCCGTAATCGTTACCTGGGCGGCCAGGGTTTTTAATTCCGCGCGGGCATCTGCCACCGCGGTTTTTGCTTTTTCTTTGGCGGCATCCAGGCGGGCGGCGCGGGCCTTGTCTCTTTTGGCGGCTTCCTCATCGATTACCGCGGTGGCCCCCTCTTTTGTACTGGTAATATTGGCCAGTTCTTTTTGTGTTTCCTTTTCGCGGTTCAATATGCTCTGATTTCGTTTGTTGCTGCGGTCTTTATTTTCCTGGGTTTGCATCGACGATAATTCAGCGCGGGCGGCTTCCTTATCAATATTCGGATCAATGGTGGCCATAATTTCCAGGGCATAACCCGCAATGGTGTTTTGTGCGGCCTTCCAGGTATCGACAATTCCCCCCACGGTGATATCCCAGGCATCCCCAAAAAATCGGGTAATGTTAACCCATGCCGATTGTAGGGTGGCCCATTTATCGATAAAGAAACGGGCCGCGGTATCGATGGCACCATTCCAGGTTTCCAGGAATAAATGTTTCCAATCCTGTACGGCCACCGATAACGTGGCGGTGCCCTCATACCAGGCCACCTTAATTCCGGCCCACAATAATTCCGCGGCTAATTTATAATCCCCCGCGTTTAATGCGGCTTTGATTATCCCGAATACCTCCTGGGCATACTCCCCCAGGCCCCCGAATCGATCCGATAACCAATCAAGGGCGGCGGCCCCCGCGCCTGAGTAATACACCAGGGCGGCTATAGCGCCCACCACCAGGCCCACCGGGGATAAAACCGCGGATACCACGGCCGCAAATACTCCCACCCCTACGGCGGCAATTTTAAAGGCCAGGGCGGCGGCCAGGGCCCCGGCCCCGATGGTTATTAAACCGGCCCCCGTGGCGGTAAACGCAAACACAAGGCCCGCATTCTGTTCTATAAATTCCCCTGCCACGTTTACCCCGTTTTTAAACTGAGATAATAGCGGGGTTACAATTGGCAATAATTTACCCCCAATGGCACCGGCCACATTTTCGATAGTGGCGGCCAGGGCTTTTTTTTGGTTGGCCCAACTTCCGGCGGATCTCTTGGCGTCCCCCTGGGCGGCCGTTGTTCCCCTTAGAATGATATTAAATCTGGCCTGGGCCTTTTCGGCCTCGGTGGCCGTTTTGGGGTTTATGGCCATGGTTAGTAATTCTTGATTTACCGCGGCCTGGGATACGATTACCCCGTATTTTTTCATTACCTCACCGGATCCGGTTAACGCGGCTTGTAAATCTCGTAATACATCCCCATCGGCTTTATTATTAAAACTGGCCAAATCCACGGCCAGGCCGGTTATTTCTTTACTCATTTTTGTGGCCGCGCCGGCCTCAAATCCCATGGGCACCAATAAATCCTGATTGGCCCCCATAAAATCGGCTATTTGTCGTTTAGAACGGCCCACCTCGGCCCCGTATGTATCCCCCCACTTTTTAACCGCGGCCGCATTTTCCCCGAATACCACGTTAAATTTATTCATGGTTTCCTCTAAATCGGATCCCGCGGAAATGGCCATATAAACGGGGGTTAACATGGCGGCCCCGGCACCGATCGCGCGGGCCCCCATGCTGGCCATATTGGCGGCGTAGCTATTCAAAGCGCGGTTGGCGCGTTTCAGTCCCTTGATTAATGGGCCGGTGTCCGCGCCGATTTCCACAAATGCTTTACCTGCTCTGATCGCGCCGGTATTAGACAATTTGAACCACCCCCATTATTTCGGCCAGGCTGATCACTTGGGCCTCGGTCATTTCCTCTTGATTATTCGATTCGGGAACGCGCTTTAAATCGCTTGGTTTTATCTGTACCGATGAAACGGTATTAATAATGGCGGCCACCACGGTTCGTAAATTCATATCATGAAAATCATCATGGCCATCATTCATCCAGTGTAATTCTCGATAGGAATACCCCACCGGATCCACCCCCAGGCGGCCGGCCATCCGGTAAACCACTTCCCATCCATTTATTATTTCAGGCCCGCCACTTTCCGCATGTGGCCCCGCATTTCCGTTTTCACCTTGGCGTTTATCTCGGGCATCAGGTTCGTTTGTTCGTTCTCCATTCCCGCCTGCATTTCCGTTTTTAACCGGGCTATCCGTTCTCTCGGTCCACCCGGGGGGTAAAAATCCGTAAAGGCTTGGTCCAATGCTTCAAATGCGGCGGCCACTTCCGGCCCCCCCATGTAATCCATGAACTCATCCAGGGGGATTTCGATTTTTGCGGCGGCATGAATTAACCCACAAAATATATCGAGTTCCTTATATAATTCCCCGATGATTTTATAAGCGCTTTGCACATCGTAAAGCGCGGCCACAAAATCAAGGCCAAAATCTTTTTTCAATCGGGCGGCCAGTCCTATTTTTAAATCGATCTCATATTCATGGCCGCGGCTATCTTGGAATTTTGCCACTGGTTATCCTTTTGAATTGTCGGCGGTGTGAAGTGTACCGGGCGGCGGGCCCGTTTTATTACTTGGGTAATTGATCTTTGGGAATCTTTTTGGGGCTCCCCGGTTTACCGGTTACCTTGCTGGTAATTGTTTTTTGGGATCCATCGGGCATGTTTACTTTTTGCTCGGCGGTATCACCCACGTTTTTTAATCGCTTTTTTTCTGTCATGGTTTCGGTTTCCTTTTTGAACGTCGTTCATTTTTACGGGTGGGGGTTTCTTCCCCCTGGGCATCCCCCAGGGGCTTAATAGCGCGGCCCGCGGTTTATGCGGTTTCGGCCCAAACTGGCTCGAATGTCGATTCATAGGCGGGTTCCAGTTTGATATCGCAATTCACCTGTGAACCATACGGAATCTTTTTGGGCATTTCGGTGATGAGGCAATCCATTTGTATTCCCTGGGCCCCGGTTGTAAGAATATCACCGATGTAATTTGCAATGCCGATTACTGTACCCGCGTTGAAAGCATCGCGCAGGGCCTCAAAAACGGCGTTACCGTTTTTCACTTTGAGGTTAAACGAAATGGAAATATCACGGGCCCCCAATACCGCTTTTTTAAACGGGCTTTCCCTGGTGGCGAATTTATCTGAATCCCAGGAATCGGCCATATCCACATCGGCCACCGCGGTAATTTCGGTCCACCCGGAATCCCCGGCCCCGCCGGCGTCCAGATATGTTTTACTTTTTGCTCCCGTGGTCATGGTTCGGTACTCCTATTTTGTTATTAAGTTTTTCCAATAGTTGGGTAATTGGGGTTTAACGATATCCAGGGCGGGGCCCATGAATGGATGCGTTTTTTCCAGTTTCTCGGCTATGCGGGCCCCGTGGGCCTGGGGGCCGATTACCGCGTTATCGTTTTTCAATTCAAGGCCGAAATATAAAAGGTATTTCAGGGGGCTGCGCTTGTCGTGTAATTTCGGGGGGTTACCAGGGGCCGCGGATACTTCAGGCCGGCGCGGTTTGGGTAACCCGTTTTTTTTGGCCCACTCCACCCGCTTGGCATAGGCGGCCGTTTCTTCCTCGGTCATATCAATAATTTTTTTTTGTGCGGCCGGCCGTAATGATCGGCGGGCCACCTTGCGGGTTAATCCACCGGACCACCCCAAATATTTACGCATGGCCGGATCCAGGCGGCTTGTAACCGCTTTGGTGTCAAAAAATGCAAATGATTTTGTATTGATCATTCCTGTATAACCCAATATTCAGTATTTATTATCGATACCAGGGTGGCATCATTTTTTAATTCATCGTGCCCATACAATATTTCAAACGTGGTATTTTTCCACTCGGCCCCGGCCATGGTTCTATATTCGGGCTTCTTTAAAAAATCCCGGATGGATCGGGGCAGGGTTAATAATGGTTGTATTGTTTCCTTTTCGGTGTCGGCCACTTTTCTGATAACCGCAATACCGCATCCCAGGGTATATCTATTGTCGGCGCGGTCTTCTGGTTCATTTTCTTCTATCCGCGGAATTACTAATACCTCGGGGGCGGTGGTGTACTCGGTGTAATCCCTTACCCTCACGTAATCCCATGTGGCGGTAAATTCCTCGGTAAATTCGGCATCATTGGCGGCATCATTTAAGGCGGCCACCAGGGCGGCCGCTATGGCTTCCACCGTAATTCCCACGGTTTATACATCCTCTATTCTGTCGTATTTCGTATGGATCCGGTAAACGGTGTGGCCGGTGTCCAGATAATCAAAAATGGGAATCCCTTTACCCATCGGCAATACTTTGTAAATGCGTTTTTTTGTTCCAAATACCCGGGTAATTTCGTCGTATACCGCGGGTTCGGTGGCGGTTTCATCTATTAACAAATCTGCCACCTTAATTAAAAAATCCACCGATTGAACAATAACCACGGGCTTTCCGGGCTCTTGAATTTTGAATAGTTTTTTCCCCTGGGTGGCGTTCATGGGTACGGCATCGAATCCGGCGCGCGTGTATGTAATGGCGGCCTGGTTTACTTTCAGGCCACCATTACATCCCACCGCCACCGCCGTTTCAAATGCGCTACCCATAAAATCACACCAAAATCGATTCGGTATTCGTGATGGCATCCGTACTAATTAACGGGATACCATCCACATCCACGGGCCGCGGGGCGGGGGCCCCGGTGCTATTGGTGGCCGTTCTGGATGCTCGCAATTGTTTAATGCTGCGCCGATTCGCCACAATCAAATTAGGCTGGCGGCTGCTCGGGAACGCGGCCAGGGCTTCATAAATCAAATCGTCGGTTAACCCTTTTCCCGAATCCTCGGTTAAATTCACAATACGGCCCGCGCTGTATGCGGATCCGATTTGCAAACCTAGCCAGGCCATAATCGGGGTAACATATGCGTGGTAATGTTTACCGGTTGCGTCCTGTACTTCCTGGGTGGTTGTATCACCCATTTCAATATTACCGTCCTGGCCCAATACCAGATTAACATCGGTACCATCGTTATTCGTTCGAATCAAATATATCGAACTTCCTGTACTGGCGGTGGTACCGCCGGCATTGATCACCATGGCATCGGCTATCGCGTCCAGGGTGCTGGCATCGGCCAGGCCCACGAATCCATCGGCTTTATTACCAGTCCCGTAAATTAACTGGGCTTCGGCCTGGGCAAATGCGGCCTTGATACTGCGCCGGTTTTTACGGGCCACAAATTCGGCGGGCCCTTTCTTCCAAATCCCGGCCGCGGCCATGTCCACCCGCGTGGATGCGTCCAGGATTTTCAGAGCAATGGTTACCAGTGTATCCCCTGATACATCATGTTCGATTCCCGCGTTAACATCACGGAAACCAACTACAGGGGCGGATGTCTCTTTTGTGTATTTATGCTTGTCCCCATCGCTGGCAAATTCGGCGGCCAGGGCCTTTAAAAATGGGGCATCGTCCAGTAAATCGGTTACCTCGATATCTGCCAAATTTTGATCGTTAATTACGGCAATATCTACTAATGATTCGTATGTATCGGCCATGGCCGTTATCTCCTAAAAAAATGGTTTGAATGTTTCTGTTTTGGTTTGTACCAGGGCGGCCACCGGGGCGGCCCTGGGCTGGCTGCGTGGCTTACTTGATGTTTACCAGGTCGGAAAATTTCTTACTCTTGTTACCTTCCCCGCTTTCGGATCCAAACGGTTCGGATTCCCCGGTATTCAGCGCGGCCAGTTTTTCATTAGCGGCGGCCAATTCTTCCCCCTGGGCGGTTAACTGTTTATTCAGTAAATCCACCTGGGCGGTTAATGATTCTTCCATGGTTTTACCCTCGGAAAACCATTTACCCCCATTTTCGGCCCCGAATTTTTCCACATATGTGGCCAATTCGGCGGCAAAATCGGCGCGGCTTGGCTGAGGGGCGGCGCTGGTTTCGGTGCTGGTTTCGGTGCTGGTTTTGTTGGTTTCTTTTGGCATCGTTTCAGGTTCCTTTTCAATCGTGGTTAACTTTAAACCGCGGTCATACATGAAACGGTTTAAAAATGATTTCATTCTCTCGGGATCTACATCAAACGCGGCCAGGGCGGGTATCTCGGCCCCATCTAGGCCCAATGCGTATTCCATTAAACCGGTTGCCTCCTGGGCTATTTCCTGGCCCCGATGGAATAACCCCGCGGGGTTGGCGGCCGGATCGTCCACCAAATCGGCGGCATACAATTTTTTTAATCGGCAATGGTCCAAATTTTGGGTATTGCCATCATCGGGGCTGATAAAATCCCCGGTTTCATCGTTGGTATTTTCCAGGCGGAATATTTCGGCGGCCTTTTGGTCATGCTGAAATACAATTGATGATCCGAATTTATCGGGATCCTCGGCGGCCATCGCCATTACATATTCGGCCAGGTCTCCATCGGGGGTTTTATGGGCCGATTCGGAAAAATGTAAATCCGCGGTTACCTGGGTGGATGTTAACTTCGGGTTTTTAATCGATCCCAATAATTTCCCCATGCCATCGGCGCTTAATCCCGGGTGGGTAAAACGGCATTTTACCCCGGATTCCCCGGCGGCCTCGATAGCGGCGTGGGTTTGTTTCAAAAACTCGGCATCACACCACATACCGTGGCCCAATGCCTCCCCCAATGTGATAACGGAAAACCCCTCGATTAAACCGGCCCCGCGGTCCCCACCTTCGGGGGTTACCTGGCCAGTAAAACCGCGGTGGGTTTTGGATCGGTCGCGGGCCAGGGGCTTTTTAATAACTTCTGAGGCGGTGGGCATTATTCATCATCCTTTTCTTGTACTTCCACGGGCGGGGCCCAGTTTGACCATTCCAGGGGCGCTTTACCCTCGGCGTATTTCAAGGCCTCTTGTATCTGGTCGATATTGTCGTAAAAATCACCACCCCCGCGGGCCTTCACCACTTTTTGAGGCGTGGTAAATCCGGCCTTGATGGCCAGAATATCCCCGTTAATTTCTTTAATGGGATCCCACCAGGGCATCCCATCGGGCACCCATTCCCACCACTGATCGGCCATTGTGGTTCCGGCGGGTAATTTCAGGCGGCCATCGATAACGGCCCGTTGAATGGCCCACGTACTCCACCATTCCAGTAATTCCACCAGGCGGGCGCGTTTGTCTTTACATGATCTTTCGTAATGCTGCCAGGCGGCCCGGGATCCGAAAAAATTCGTGAATGATTCATCGTAAAACGAATACGGTATATCCAGACTTTTTAATGCAATGGCAATTACGGCCTGCAAAAAGTCCACGGTATTGGATCCGGGGGCATCCGATTTTAAAAACTCGGCCCTATCGCCGGGATCCATATCTAAAACCATACTGGATCCGTCTAGCTTCACCTCATACCCCCCCACCTCGGGGGCCGGGTTATCGGGATCGATAATGGGCGGCGCGGCCGCGGATTCACGAAAAAAGGCCAGGGCAAACATCTGTTCCACTTTGATTTTAGCCAGGCCAAAATCGATCCCCTCGTATACATCCCGCATCGAATTAATGGCGGATACCACGGGGGATATTCCGCGGAATTGATCGAATCGATCAAATACCCCATGTAACCAAAAGTTTCTGGCGGGTACGGTGCGGCCATACTCAAACGATTTCCCACCGCGGCCCCGGTTATAAATACCATAGGCCAGGGCGGCCCCCTGGGGGTTTGTTCGTACCCCTTGCGTCCAGTTTTCCTTATCCGATATTTTGGGCGGGTTTTGGATCCGGTCGGATTCAATGGCCTGTAGATGGCCCGTTCTGAGTTTAATAACCCCCACATCATGATCGCAAATAGAACGGCATTCGGCCAGGCGGATAAAACGGGGTAATGCGTGGCGGCGGGCAATATCAAAATTATTTCTATTCCCCATCTGTGCCACTATTTTTTCGGCCTGGCGGTTGAACTCTTTATCTTTTGTGCGGGCCTGGAATGTGAATTGGGTGGTATAATCCAGGTGTTTTCTTACTGCCCATGATGCTATTGCAAAATTTCTAAACATATCGCGGGAGCTTGCAATAGTTTTTTTGCGTTTGTTTTTATCCAGTACCGCATCTTCCCCCATTAAACGGGATGAAACGGCCCGGCGCTTTCCGTGGGGATCGGTGGCGGCATCGTATCCAAACGATGAAATATGTATTTCAGTACATCCGGCGGCCATCGTATTGGCCTGGGGCGGGGTTGCGGGGGCTGAGGTAATCATATTACCCATGAATCCGCAAACGTGACATTAACGGCCGGTTAACGCGGGTTCCCGGTACCGCGGCCGCGGCGGCCTCGTCCAGATCCCGGGCGCGTTTACGTAATTCCGCCGGGGATACAAACGTGGCTTGTTGGCCATCGGTGGCGCTGGATTGTACCCCCGCGTTTAATACTTCGTTTATGTGGTCTTGTTCTTCAGTCATGGCCCGATTTTAAAACGCGCGGGCGGGGATCCCACCCCGTTTAATCTCGTTGCGCTTTTTACTTTGCCATTTTTCAAAATAGCGGCCCATAATATTTCCTGGGAAATATTCTTTATTCGTTTTCAGGGTTCCAGGAATAATATTTATCATTCCGGGCCTGGCCACATGTTTTACATTTTGTACGCTTCCAAGATATTTCGTTATAAGGCTTCCCGGTTACCGGATCGGCACCGCGGTATTTACCCGTTTTCACATTACCGTATTTTTCCCGGGCGGTGGAATCGCATTTGGGGCACCTTGTAAGAACTCCCACCACCTCGGGTTTTTTCTCGGCGGGGCCTGGCGGGCGGCCGGGCCGCGGGGTTTCTTCCACCAGGGCGGCGGGATCCGCGGTGGCGGGGGTTTCTTCCACCGTTGGCGGGGCTTCCACCGGGGCGGGTTTCGGTTTGGCGGGGCCGGCCGTAATCGTTACCTGGGCGGATCCCTTGGCCCGGCCGCGCTTCTTACGTTTAGCGGGGGCTTTCTTGGCGGTTTTCTTTACCGGGGCGGTGGTTTCGTTGGTTTCATTCATCCCTGGGTTACTCGCTTTCTTTTTGCTCGGGCCTGGCGGCGTTCCTGTTTTGGGTTCTGGGCTGGTTTATTCAAAATCGATAAACCGGCCATGGATCCGGCGGCTATTGCCATATTGGTACAATCAAACCAGTGGTTATCGGGTTTAGCGCTGGGTAGTTTCCATTCGTTGGCCTTGCGTTTTTTGCCATCGATTAAATGGCATTCCTCGGCCAGTAAATGTTCGGCGTATAACGTATGGGGGCGGTCGGCTTTGTAAAACGACATAGAACCAGGGGCCCCGCGGGGGGTTTTCAGCCGGTTATGCAAAAATGATTTAACGGTATTGGTGTCCCACTGAACGTGGCGTTCCCCCGGGTTTTTACTTGGTAGAATCCGCCATGGTATGGAGGCATCCGGGGGCCTGAATTCGCCATCTTTTTGGGTGTATGATAACAGGGGGTTTTCATTGGCCCCGATCCCGCGGCCGAATGCGGGATAAACCCGGGTGGCGTATTTGCTCAAATTGATGGCGGCCCGTACCGCGGCCGATGATTCCCCCCAGGCCCCATCCACCAGGCCCATTTTAATATTAAATTTTTCCCCGGCCGCGTTGTAAAAATCCCGGGCCATGTGGTTATCCATGCAATCAAATACGGCCCGTTTTATTTGCTCATCTTCCCCGAATTCGGGGTATTCGGTTTGTATCGTGGGTTTGGCTGTTCTTAATAGAAATGAGCGCCGGCGCTGTTCGGGCCAGGTACCATAATCGATTATGTAAATATCAAACGAATCCGATATAGCGCAAATGGTGTAATATAATAGGGCCTTGTGAACGTCCACCCCGATGGTAATGGTGCGGCAATTGGGGGGCATCATGTACCGCGGGTAATCGTTCATTAACCGGGCCACCGTGGCCACCGGTAACAAATCCAGGGCGCTATCGTCGGCCCGGTTTGGTTGGTTTTGGCATTCCGCGGCAAATGCGTCTTCCCCATCATCAATTAAGGAATTGTAGGCGTGCTGAATTGCTGATATTTCGCAATCGGGATCAAAGCAATATTCCCAGGATATTTCGGCCCCGGCATCCATTTTTTTTCTGCGGCGTTTGTAATACGCGGTGGCGTCTTCGATCGCGCGGCCCCGGGCTCCTGGGATCGATGGATCATAGGTTTGGCGGATCCGTTTATAATCATCCAGCCACATATCGTCGTGTCGGCTTGACCACTTTTTGACCATGGGCACCCGTAACCCTTCCCATTCGGGGTGCTTTTCATGGTCTAGTAATTGGTCAATTACATCATCGCATTCCAAAACCGTGGCATTGATCACCGCGGCCATCGTCGTGGTATGGCCGGCCAGTTTCATAATAGCGCGGGTAATTAGTTTAATTCTCTTTTGGGTTTGGGGGCCACTGGCGGCGCTTTCGTCGGTTTGGGCATCGTCGATAATGGCAAAATCGGGGCGCTGGTTTACTCCATCGGTGCGGGTATGTTTTAACCCGCGCACCTGGCCAGTTAATCCCACCGCATCGATTACGGCCTCTGATGAATCGGCCGGTTTCCCGTTCTGCATTACCCGGGCGTATGCTATTTTTCCGGCGGTCATTTCAATGGCCGTTAATTCCCCGTTGACGCTTTGGGTTTTGCATCGTTGGTGCTTATTGTCCAGGGCTTTTATCGGGTGGCATACCTCGGGAAAATCCTCATAAAGTAAATTGTTATTTACCAGGGTGTTTTGAATGGCTTGTACGTTATTGGTGGCGGCGTCCGAAGTGGCCCCGACAATAACCACGTAACGGCGGTGCCCGTAAACGGTGGCCCATATGGCGGCGTGCTCTGAAATGGTCGTTTTTGCAAACCCCCGATAAACCGCGTTAATGTATCGGCCCCCCTTTAATATCGCATATTCAATAGATTTAATGGCGCGTTCGTGGTCTTCTGAAAATGGGTTTTTTCCAGTCGATCCCGGGAAATAAACCACCAGGAATTCCAATAAATTAAATCTGCATTTTTCTTTTCTCTCGGGATCCACCACCGGCGGCGGCGGCCCAATATCGGCGGCCTCTTTTGAGCGCTCCCGGGATCGCTCGGCGGCCTGGGCTCGGTGTTGATCGCCGGCGGCTTTTAATTTCCCCATCCAAATTCCCGGCCTCGGTTTCAGGAAGGAAGGAAAGTCATATTCTTTGACACTTCCCTTATAACACGACAAAAAAACATTCCCAAAAAGGACCCGTGGCCCATTCGGGGTGGCTATTGTGGGGCCTGGCTGGCCCGTGGGGGCGGCCCCGGTGTTTACTGGCTTGGTATCACTTTTGCTTGTCCTTGGTGGCGTGGCCGGCCTCTATCATGGTTTTACTTACATCATCCCCACCGGCATAAATGCGGCCCAATACGCGCGAAAAGGTAAACGATTTACCTATATCCCCATTACTGGCGGTGGGTATTTCCAGGGTCACTTCCTGGCCTGGTTTGATGATCCCGCGCAAATAATCCCGGGCGGCTATCCCTCGGCGTTTGGCTTCCAGGTCTCTGGTTCTTATTTCAGGGGCCCACGTATCAATTAACCGCACCCGTAACCGTTTTGTTACTTCCACCACCACGGTATCCCCATCGTATACGCTCACCACCCGGGCGGTGGTTACCCATCCGGGCCGGGGTGCGGTGGCCATCATCAATACGGGGGCGGCCAGGACAAATAAAACGGCAATTAATAAAAGGCGTTTCATTCTTCCCCCCGAATTACCACCGGTGGAATATTCATGGCCTTTAATGTCTCGGCTTGTAACTCGGCCAGGAATTCCCCGAATGTGTTTTGCTCGGGCCCCTCGTCTATCGTGTACCCTATTTCGTTTTGTCCCGTTATCTCCAGCCAATCTTTATAAAGGCCCATCAATTGTACGGCCTGGGTTATTTTCTCGGCGGGATCCGGGCCCGATTCCCCGGCCTTTAAATACTGGTTAAAATCATCGAATACCGCTTGGGCTTCCCGGGGTATTTCCTCGGGCATCTTCGGCGGCGGTGGTCCTGGCGCTGGCATTCAATCCTCCATCATCATTAAAAATATGATGTATTCGTTATATTCTTCCTCGGTCATTTGCTGGCCCCCGGTGCGGTTTCATCTTCTCGGCGGCGGGCCAGTAACCGGCCGGCCAGGTATAAACCCAATCCCACGGGCCCCCCGGTAAATAGCGAATTGATAGCGCCGGGAATCGCGGCCGCGGGGCCGGTGTCGGGTAATTTATCTTGCATTACCTCCAGTACCCTGGCGGCTATCGTTCCTTTAATGGTTTTGGTTTCCTCTTTTGTTTCTTCCACGGTTTTGGCCAGGGCGGCCGTTTGCTCCCCCTGGGCGGCCACCTGGGCGGCGGTCTGTTTTTTAAACTCATTTTCCCCCGCGGCCACCTGATCGATTTTGGCCTGCAATCCATCCAGGGCGGCTTTTTGTGCGGCGGTGGCATTTAACAGGGTTTTTTGTTCGGGCGTTAAATCGGCCCGAATCTTGAGTACCGCGGCCGATATGCGCGCATCAATTACGGCCTGCAAATTATCCATATTCGCAGAAATGGCCTGGTTAATCTTCACCTGGGCCCGGTCATCGATGGCGGCGTTAATCGTCTGTAATTGGCCCGGGTTTAAATCGCGGTGGGGGTTCGGTCTGTTCTGGGCTCCCCCTCCCACCTGGCCAAAATAACCAATACCCACCCCCTGGGCCACTTGTACGGCCTGGGGTTTTGTTTTCTGGTATTCGGCAATTACCTCGGCGGCGGTACGGTATCCATCCAGGCGGCCCACCCGCTTTCCGTTACGATACAATAGAAATACCGGAATTCCATTTACGGCCACCGGGCTATCGGTTCGGGAAATGATTTTTACTTTTATCCCCTTCCGTTTCAGAATGGGAACGGTTTTAATCTTGGCGTTTATGCAATGCGGGCAATCGGGGCCGGTTACCAGTCTGATTTCCAGGCTATCGGTTAAAACCCGATGGGCGTTATATGCGGCGGTATAGGCGGCCTCCTGATCTTTAAAACCATAGTGGGTTTTAAATGCGGTGTCCCAATCCCGGCCGTTTTTAAAATAGGTTTCCAGGAATGCAATAAATTCGCGTTTCCCTTTTTGGTCCACCAGGTATTCCACCAGGTAAAACCCCTGGGCATACATCACGGCCACCGCGCGGCCCTCGGTGGGGTACTCGGTCATTTTCAATAATTGGCGGATGGGTATTTGCTCGGTGGTTCCCACCACCTGGGCGGCCGTTAATCGAATGCGTTTTTTTTCGGCCGCATCTTCCACATATGTGGCGGCCCCCTCATCGGCCCATCGGGGAATTGATCGGCGGTAATGGCTGGCAAAAATCGTATGTAATACCTCATGTGGTAAAACCGTGGTTACCACCTTTTCGGGGGTTCCCTGGATGATCATTCCCCAATCATAAACGTGGCCATTTTTAAAATTGAATGAAGTAATACCGCCGGCCCCCAGGGCCCCGGTTTTTACCTGTATGGGGCATGGCGCGGCCCACTTGGGTAATTCGGCCCCGATCCATTCCCGGGCATGTTGGGCCCGGTGGTACTCGGCCGCATCCCCCACGGTTTGGGCCAGGGCCGCGGTTTCGGCGTTTACGGTAAAATTCGGGGTGGCATACTCGGCGGCATCCCCGGCCGCGCATAACAAAAGGGGCATCATTAATAATAAATATTTCATGGGCGGCGGCCTTTTCATAAATTGCGCTGGCAAGCGCTGAGGTAAAGAAAAACGGCATGATCAATGCGTTTTGATTGTGCCCACTTCCATGGGCGCAGAAACAAAAGGGGCAAGCGCTCGATAATTACCTGGTAAGGCGTCATTTTTGCGGATCGGCGTTGGCCCCTTGTACTAAAATAAACCAGGTTTCCCGAATGGCGATAACCGGCCAGGAATGGCGGCAATAGCGGGATCCCATCGTGGCCGTTTACGTGGCGGAAATAGCGGGCCCCGAATGCGGCCAGTGTGTATTTTTGGAATTCGGCATTACCAATACGGGGGGATCCGAACGTATAAACGGCCTGGATACCGTGGCCCGTGGCGTACAATTCGGCGGCCGCAATCACCGCGGCGGCGGCCCCCAGGCTATGGCCCGTTAATACCAGGGGTTTATTACCCCATAATTGTATCTTGTTAATAATCTTGGGAAGGGCGGCCCGGGTATACTCCAAAAATCCCCGGTGGATGGATCCATGGCCGGCCCATTCCATACGGGCTTTTAAATCGGTGGGAATGTCCTCGTATTGAGTACCACGAAAAACGATCATTATTGAATCGGGCCGGTTTAATAAAACGGCCTGGGTGTTCTCCACATCGATAAAATAGGCGTGGCTATCCAGGCCGGCCAGGGCCGCGGCGTTTGGGCTGTATACTTTGGCGGAATATTCGGCGCATTCCAGGGCCAGGGCGGCATCGTAGGCGGCGGGTACCTCATTCATGGGCGGCCCTTTTTAATGGTCTGTATTGCGTGGCTATGATCATCCAGGCGGCGGGCGTGGTCATTTAATCGGGTGGCATTCTGGAACCCGATGGTTTGATTATCTTTTACATCGATTTTCATTTCTTCGTATGATCGACGTATAAACTCGGTGGCGGTGGCGGTGCGGGCGGTATTGTCCTGCACCGCAAACATCCAGGCCAGTAAACCGCCGGTGGTTCCCAGGCCCGCGGTAATCAATGCCACAATAATTCCGGCCAGGGTTAATCGGTTTTGTACTTTCATGGGTTATCTATTTCCTCGGGGTTTTCACCCGCGCATAAAAAAATCCGGTGGTATTCCTCGGGGCCGGTGGGGCCTCTTGAAATACCGCCGGATTTATCCAATAGATAACCCTGATTTACAATTAAGCAAACCGCGTGCGGTTGGTCGGGTTTATTTTAGTTTATTGTATTCATTCGTCAATAGTGCTTGATGGCCTGGCGGGCGGCCGGGATCCTGGCCAATTGATTTTTTGCTTTATCAATTGCGGCCCTGTATCGCTAGTGTTCCACCAGGCGGGGGCCGATTCCCCCGCCGGCATCCTGATTACATAGGATCGTTCCACCTCCCAAACATCCCGGCGCGTGGCGCTCGTACCCTCTTTTTAAAATAGGTGTTTAATGGTTTCACCCCACGGGGCCCGTTCCACTTCCCGGTTTTATCGGCTTGTGGCGCTCGGGCCCTCCTATCGGGGTTTTACGTTGTAATATGCTCGGTGGTTAATAGTTCAACCATTGCGGGCTTCAATTTTGAATCGTCGGTTAAATGATCATTAAAAAAATCGGCTACTAATTCCCTACTTGATTTTATAATCTTTTCCACAAAATCGGAATAATTCATACCTTTGATTTTTATCGGTTTTTTACCTTCTAGGCCCTTTCTAAAATTGTTTTCCAAATTGGCGGTTATTGAATTGATATCAATAGAACCACCCCAGGTATTACCGTGTTTAATCAAATATTTTAGTATCTGCGGTAAAATATATCTGTACGATGGATGGCCATTTATTATGGGCCAGGTGTATTGAAAATCGTATTCATCGAATGAAAATACTTTTAATTCGTACACATCGGCGGGGCTTGTCATTGGTTCCCATCCTGATTATCTAAGGGCCGGCGGGATATATTCACCTTGCGGCCATTATAAAAGGCTTCCAGGCGGCGGCGCTTGCGGCCCTTGTGTTTTATTTTCTTCCATTTTAATAATACTTCCACCTCTTTATCAATGGCCTCGTAGGGTACGTCGATAAATACCCCCTGGCCAGGCTGTACCACAAATGATGGGTTACCCATTTAATAATCCTTTATCGAATATTTCCTAGGAAATAACCCCAATGGTTTTTAATTCATGTTTTACGTGGTTCAGTGGTTCCAGGGCCCACCCGCTTTGGCTGTTCCAATCCTGGGGAAATACAATGGCGGATCCCCCGGCCTCAATAAATGCCTGGCATTTTTCGTCGCTATCATCGATCAATAAACGGCCAGGGCCGGCCAGCAAATGTTTATCCCGCGCCATGGTGGCCCCCGGTAACAAATGGGGGGCATGGTTGCGGATCCATTGGGCCTTCCCACTGTGGACATATTCGGCCGGCCCTGGGGTGGTCAAAATCGATACGGTGGCGGCGGTATCGGATAACATGGCCCATAATGCCAGGTTTGTTTTAAGGGGCTCCAAATGGGCCCACCATTCCACCCCCTGGCGGTTTACCAGGCCCCATAATCGATCCGTATGAATCCCCAGGGCGGTTTCGATGTCATATTCCCCGGGCGGCCATACTACGCGGCGGCGGCGGGCCTGGGGGCCGATTAAATCACATACACCCCCCACCCAATCGACCATTACCCCATCCATATCTAAGAAAATGTGTTCTATTTTTTCGCTCATACTGGCCACCCCGCGTTTAATAGCGGCGTGGGTATCTCGGCCGGCGGTGGGGCGGTTTCATCTGCAAATGCAATCCATAATTGACGATCCATAATCAATAATTCATCGATTAAATTTTGGCCCTGGTATCCTTCCAGGCGGGCCATATCAAATCCCCATAACCGGGCCAGTTCCATTAACTGGCCATCGGTGTGCAATGTTAAAAACACCTCATCCAATCTCCATTCCGAATCCATGGGGATGGCGTATTCAGATAAACCCATGATAAAATCATCATCATCCAGGCGGCGGGTAACCTGGCCCCGGATCCAGGCCAGTTTGTATTCCCGATAATCCACCTGGGGCCATTGCTTGGCGGCGTTGGCCTTGTTGCGGTCGGCCACTTCCTGGGCGTGGTCAATGTTGGCCTGTATTTCCTCGGGGCTTTTCTCGGGTATGCTTTCATCCTGGGCGGGATCCGGGCCCATTTCCTCGGGATCAAATAGCGGGGCCGCGTCCAATTGGTGGGGGCTGGCTATATCCATTTCCTGGGGGGTGGTTTCTTCCTGGGCTTCCACCTCTTTTAATAATGCGGCCAGGCGTTTGGTATTGAATATTCGGCGGCGGCTGGCGGGTAAAATTGATTCGGATATAGAAACAAGATTTAATTCCCGTTCCAGGGCCGGGGTTAAACTGAGGGGGGCGGCCGCGGCGTAATCCGCGGATACTTCCATAATGGAATCGGCCAGGGCCATTCGATAATCGAATAATTCCCATTTATAACCCGGATCGAAACCGCGGGCCATTCGATCTATGGCGCGTTCCAGTTCTTTAAACACCTGGGGGAGTTCAATAAATGCGGCCAGGTCTCGGCCGAATGTGGGCGGGGCTTCCCCGGCAATAATTTTATTCTGCCATACCTTGGGTAAATTTAACAATCTTAACAGGTTCGATATTCGGCCTTGGGAAGTGTTGTATTTTTCGGCCAGGGTTTTTTGTGTTTTCCCCGTCAAATCAATTAGGCTTTGCCAGGCGGTGGCCTGTTCCATGACGTTCAATTCCACCCGCGCCAAGTTCTCGGCCACCTGCATTTCCAGGGCGGCAATATCATCGGCATAAAATAACCGGCATGGTACCGCGTTTATTTTGGATTTCAGGGCGGCCCGGTAACGGCGCTCCCCTCCAATGATTTCATATTTCCCGGATTCGGTGGGGTGGTTCCTGATCATAATGGGTTGTAAAATCCCCTGGGCTTTAATCGATATCACCAGGGTTTTCAATTCGGTGGCGTTAAAATCTTTGCGGGCATTGGTTTCCGATGGTATTAAATCTTCCAGTAATACGTCGATGTTTTCCGGGGGTTTGGTGGCGGTGGTCATACCTGGGCGGCCCTTTCTTCTCGGGTTCTGAGGGGTGGAAAATCTAAATGCTTAATAGCCAGGCGGGCCCATTCCTCATCGGCCTGGGTTATCTTCTGCTCGAATGGCTGGTTAAATTTATCCTTGATGGTTCTATCTAACAGGCTGGAAAATAGGCCCGTTTTATTGGTCGATTTTTTGGCCCGGGAACAATAGTGGGCCAGGGCGAAAAGATTAAGGCGGCCGAATTCGTTACCCTCTAAAATGAATCCCTGATCAATGGCCACCAGGTATAATTCTTGAATGGCCACCGGGTTTCTTAAATCCTCATCTCTGATACTACGGCCCCATCGTATTTTTCTGATCCCAGGGGGCGGGTTTGTTTCCTGATCACCGGGCCCCACCTCCAATAATTCAAAATCATTTTCTAAATCTACATGTACATGTTTTTGTAGGGTGTAATTTTTTAAATGGTTGGGGTTCCTATGTTTTGTAGTATGTATATGTAGGGCCGAATTGGCGGGGGTTTGGCGGGGGTTTGGCGGGGGTTTCGTCAATGATGGCGCGGGTTTGGCGGGGGTTTCGGAAATAGTGGCGGGGGTTTCGGTTGGCGGTGGCGTGGGTTTGGCGGGGGTTGGTTCCACCAGGGCGGCCGGATCCACGGTGGCCGCGGTATACGGGCGCTTTGTAAATTTGGAAAGTAACCACCGGCCGGCCCTCTCAATTAAATGGAGTTTACCGCATTCATTACGCGGGTGGGCTTCAATAGCCAGGGCGGCCGGTGGTTGGTCGAATAACGGCAATGGATCCGGGGCCACCTGGGCGGCCTCGGGGGTGGGGTCCGGTTTGGATCCCTCTTTATAAATATCATGGGTTAAACCCGGGGCATCGAATACCATAATAATATCGATGGCGTAAATATTGGGCCGGCCGGTGGCCCGCTTTATATTTAATACCCCATACCGTGACAAATATTTTAAACGGCGTTCAATCGTGCGGGGCTTCAATCCTGACAAACTGGCTATTTCGTTTTTACCCACCCCATGGGCGGGGGTATATGATCCGGTACCGGCGCATAATACGGCCAGGGCATACGCTATCCGTTTATCTGGATCCCGTAATGGGAGCGCAAAGCATAGGGCCCGTAATTTATCATCATCTATTTTAAATAAGTGTTGTTGGCGCTTTCTCATTTGGTAGATTCCCCCAGGGCGGCTTCTTTTTGGGCCCGTTCGGTAATCTCCCGGCGGTTAATCTCCACCCCGGGCATATCAAACGAAATTCGTACCCGGCCATCCCTTACCCTTACAATGGTTAATGATCCCGCGCCCTCAATATCAATGGTTTCATTAATGCCTCTGGTTAAAACTAGCATGATTTTTAATCTTCCTTGAAATGGGTAATAAAATGGGCCCCGATATTTCCCAGGAAATATTCAAACGGGCCCGGGGGTTTTTACTTTTTGTGTTTTGTCGATGATTTTTGAGAATCGTTTTCTGATCGCGCTTTTTTTGTGGGCCTCGATACCCTGGGCTTGAGAAAATAACCATTCCAATATGGTGTATGCCTCGTTTTTTAGTTCCTGTACCGTTGGGCGGGGCTCAAATGCGGGGGCCTGCCGGTGGTCACTCGATAACAGGCCGAATATTTCAAAAAGGGCGGCGCGGTGCCTATACCACCACCCGGAATCCACCCCCTGGCGTTGTAGATCACTGGCCAGGTATTCCATCCATTCGGTAAACGGGCGGCATTCGGGATCAGTAACCCCCCGGCCGGTTATCATCATGGTTTTATAATTTGTGTTTATCTTGAGAGAATAGGGGCCCAATTCGATATCCATAATGGCCGCGGCCCCATCCCAATGGGTGGCGTATGATCCCACTTCGTGGCGGTGTAATACCTGTGATATTTCCCCATCAATCATACGCATAATTTCAATTCCTATCCGGGGCGCGGTGCCCAATGGCTTTAAGTAATGCGGCCCGGGTGCGGTTGATTAAATCGTAATCCATCGGTACCGGCGGTTTATCAAAGGCCATCTGGAATACCTCGGCCACATCGTTTAATAAATCGATATCCGGGCTTAGTTCGGCCTGGCATGGGGTATGGTTTAACGCGGCCGCAATTTTCACCAGGGCCCGGCGGTGGTTCAGCCACCAGGCCCCATCGATCCCCATTCGTTGGATTTTCCCCAGGGAATATAAAAACCAGTTATCAAAGGTTTGAATTAACGGGTTTTTTAATGACTCCCCGCGGATTTCAAAAATAAGATTTTCCGAATCGATTTGTATTTCATAATCTATAAACTCGATAACCACCTGGCGGCCGGTTCGATCATCCCGCAACGAATAAACCACGGCCGGGCTATCGGCCAGGGCGGCCCGTATTTTTGCGCGTATGGGGTATAGGTTCATAATGTGGCCCCCTTTAAAAATGACGGGGCCGGCCGGTACGGTTGGCAATACCGGCCGCGGGCCCTCATCCCTGGCCCCGTCTGGATAAGAAATGGCGGGGGCCAGTTATAACCCCACTTCACACAAGGCCTGCCGGTACAATCCGGCACCCCCGCCATATTTAAGGCCAGGCGGCCGCGCGGGTGGCGCTCGAATTCCCCCGCGCGGTTTCGGGGGCATCCATCCCCCCGGCCTGGCTCACTGGTTAAAACGGCCCGGCGCTGAGGTTCAATAGCCACCTCTGGCGCTTCGGGTGGTGTCTCGTTTTGGGTTCCCTCGGGCCGATGTCTCATAATGTTTTGCTCGCAATTTTTACGCGGGTGGATTGATGTAATTCCACTTCGGTTCCATTGGGTCTCCATACCCAAATCCACCCCCCAGGGCTTTTCGATTTTCTGAGGTATCGAACGGGCCCTTGCTCGGTCATTACCGTATCCTCGGGCTGGCAATCCCCCAGGGTACGGGGGTTATATTCCTGGCTCATAGTGCGCGTACCTTTCACGCGGAAATCGTTATGGTGATTTTTTTAAGCGGCGTTTACCTGGCGTTCTTCCTGGTCATGGCTTCCCAAATGTCATTCGATAAAACGTATTCCTTTTGGGCCAGGATTCTAATATGGTCGTTTAACCCCTCGCGTTTTAATTTATCAATGGCCTTTCGGCCCACCCCTAATTTTTTCTGGGCGGTGGCCACCTCGTAAATTTTATCCATCTCCAGGCCGGCGGCCTCGGTTGTTGTTTTCATGTTCCACCATTTGATTAAGTAACTTCAATGATGAATATTTACCCGGGGTTCCCGGCGTGGTCAATGCGTTTTGGGCGGATCGTGTACCGCGGCCCTGGGGCCCAAAATTGAATGTATGGGAATTGTCGGGGGATTGTTGGGGGATTGTTTGGGAATTGTTGGGGGGTTGTTTTTTGGCGGTTTTTTATAATATTTTCGGATCGTGTACCGCGGCGGGATCCGGGCCCCGAATGTTACCGGGTTTATTGTTACCCCTCCCCCATATAGGGGCCCTGGTCACCTTATTTGATAGGTGACCAAATCGCGGGCCAGGTAAATATCGGGTTTTCCAACTGATAAACCGATGAAATGTATTTTATTATTTTTGGGTGACCGGTCACCCCGGGGCCAGGTGACCGGGCCCCGAATGTTACCGAGCTTGTTACCAGGTTCAGTAATGTTACTGGAATGTTACCGGGGCGGCGGTGGCGTGGGAATGTTACCGGGGGCGTTACTAAATCCGGTAATGGCGGCTATTTTCAAGGGGTAAAACCATTAAAACGGCCTTAAACCGGTACACGGGGTGGCCACCCCGGGGACGCGATAAAACCACACAATAGGCATTCGTAATGCGTAGGCCCCCGGTTCAAATCCGGGCGGCGGCTCTCTTTTTATCCCTGTTTTTTAGGGGTTTTCTTGCGTCTTCTCTTTTTCTTCCCGCTTGTGTTTTTGGGAATGTTACCGCTTTTGTGACTAGGTTCAGTATTGCTACCCACGGCGGCCCATAATGTGGCGCTGGTTTCTCGGGCATTTCCTACCAGGTAATATTTTTCGGTCGTCTGGATGGAGGCGTGGCGCATCATTTCCATCAATAGGCGGCTGTTAACGCGCGGGGCCCATCGGGTACCAAACGCGCGGCGTAAATCATGGGCGGCCGCGAATATCTTTTTTTCCTCCTGGCGGCCCTTCTTATTGAGTACCATTTTTACATCGGTAATAATGCCGGCCTCGGATCCGATTTTACAAATCACCTTACTGATACTATCCAGGCGCGGCGGCGTTACCCGGATCCCCTCAAACCGCGGGCGGAATACCAGGCCGGTGGCCGGTGGTTCCTCGGGTAACATCATTTCGAATTCAGGGGCCACCGCCATAAATCTATCGGTGTTTCCTTTCTCGGCTTCCTGCTCGATTTTAAAATAATAATGGCCCTGGTCTTTCACTAAACAGAACGGGCCATATTGCCAGGTTAGTTTCAGGGCTTCCCCCAGGCGCAAACCACCCCACCAGAGGCCCCGCAAAAAATACCGGAAACTCTCGGCGCATTCCTCCCCCACCACCTCGGGGGTTACTTTTATCATGCGGTCGAATTCTTCCCCGGTAATGGGCCGGCCCTTCATCACGCGGGCCCCTTTCGCGCGCTTGGGTAAATTGATCGCGGGAACGGCCTTGATTAAATCCTGAGAATGGGCCCATTTCAGGGCGGCCCGGATATATGCCAGGTTTCCTTTGATGGTTTGTTCCGAACGGCCCTGGGCCCGCTTGTGGGCCTGGTATGCGGTTAACTGAGGGGCCCGTAATGTGGCCAGGCTTTTGATATTGATTACCTGGGCCAAATCATCCAAGACATAATTATATTTTCGGCGGGTGGTCTCGGCCAGGCTTGGTAAATGCTCTTGTTCCAATCGATACCGGAATTGTGACCAGGTAACCCCCCGGGTGGGGGTATGGTTTCCATGGTTTAATTTTTCTTCCAGTTTACCGGCGTAAATATCGGCGGCCCGTTCGTTGGCGGTTCCCGTGGTTTCGGTTTTGGTTTTCCCGGTAATGGGATCCACCCACCGGCATTGGTAATGCGGTAATTTTTTCTGTTTGATTACTTTTACATTGTATTCATTATCCATTTCGAGCGCTTTCTTCCTGGATGATTCGGATTATTTCGGATCCGTGGCAAAAATAACTGTAACCCAGTTTTTCAATTCCCTTATTGGTGTAATTCTTCTTGATATGATCGGCCCATGTGGCCGGCATCCCCAAATCTGATACGGCCTGTTCAAATGGGTAATAAATGCCTGGGGATATCCCCGAGGGTATTAAAAGTGAATTTTCTCTATTTCCTATTGACGTATCGCCACTAGAATGGCTATTGTGTTGGTTATCCATTTAATAAATCCTGTACGGGGATTTGATTTGATTGTGATTAAACCAATAACGGCCCGGGTTGAATGTCAGTTCTTCCCGGGTTTTTTTGGTCAATCAGGTAAACGCAATTTATCCGTAATGCGTTTGGGGAAGGGGCGGCCCGCGGCCACTTTGAAAAAATACCGGTTTTGTTGGATTTACCGGTGGGGGTGGCGGGGCAGAATATAGAACACGGCATTGTGAGAAATGCCGATGGAGCTTAATAGCGGCCATCCTGGTTCCTAGCTTCAATAGGAATCGATGGGCGTTAGAAACACTGTGATAGTTGACGCTATCACCTTGAATCGGGGGGAGGTCTTCGGGCCTCCCTTTTTTTATGCGCCCGTCAATGTGTAAACCGTAACTTGTTTTTCTTTGGGGGGAAATACAAATACTGACCATATGGGGCAATTTCTTTTAAATAACCCCGCGGCCACTGTTTTGGTTTCAGGCGGTCATCGGCCCAAATATCAAAAATAACAATGTAAAACCGGTGGGGGTGTCTAATAGTTCGGCCACTTTAAACATGTAATAAATCATCATATTTTTCGATCCTCATTTAATATTTCAATGTATAGTTATACTAATGTGGCCACCGGATCGGTTTTGGTAACCGGGCGGTGGCAAATCCTTCCCACTCCCCTCATTTATTCGATATTCGGTGGGGCGTAGTTAAAAAAACATCTCATTATCAATGCGTTCTATTTCGGCTTGTAACCGCATCCCATCTTCCAGGCCGGCGGCCCTCGAATCGGCCATAATCATATCACACAAATGATTATAGGAATCTTCCGTGGGGTATCGGTGGCCCCCGTGGATCCCCTGGGCATCCAGGGCGGCTTTAATCTCGGCGTATTGTTCCCGACTCATACCCCAATCAATATTCCAATACATCATCCGGGACGATGGGAGGCCCATTTTTTCCCACCACTGGCGGCATTGGGGTTGATAAAATATAAATTTCAGTTTTGGGAATCGGTTTAATAATTTCAATATTACTTTATTCCGCTTTTCGGCCCATCGTTCCACCGCGCGGGGGTTCCATTTGCTATCGAATAAAAAATACCACCCGGCCGATACTTTTCTAAAATCATCCCCCTGTATGCTGGCCACATCAATATCGATAATTTGGGTGGCGAATACGCAATACATCAATTGACATTCATTTTCATACAATTCCAAAAGGGCCGGCAAATTATCGGCGCGGGTTTCGATGGATGAATGGTGGCCGTGGAAGTCTGTAAAACAAAACCGGGCGGCTATATCTTCCCGAAAAAATAAAACATTCTCGGCGTTAAAATCCGGGTGTACCCGCTTGATATAGGAATGGCTGTTTTTGCTGTACCGTTCCTCCAATAACCGGTGAATATAACATACCCCCGTTAATAATATTTTATCCCCCACGGTTTCATCCCCTTATTATTACCAGTTCTTTATCATTCCGGTGGCGGGCCAGGCCCCCGATATCATGGTTAAAACCATTCCCCACCTGGGCGGCTTTGAGCTTGCGTTTTATTTCGTCCCGCATTTCTGAACCATGGCCGGTGGTAACCTGATCGTTAGATAATGAGGGGCCATGTAAACGGCGGTGGGCCAGTATTTCATCGATGGCGGCCGCGCGGGCCCCGGATCTAATGGCCCGTTCATAATATTCGGAATCGGCACCGGCCACCCATGGGGCCATCCCGTTTGTTTTTTCATAGATTGATTTACTTATCAAGGCGGTGGAATTAACAATGTTACCACTTGGGCTTCCAAATCGTTTAATACCCGAATAATGATAGGGTTTAGCGCTGAGCGCTTTTCTCATGCGCGGGTTTTTATCGCTGTACGTGGTAAACTGCTCCATGGCCCCACCCACAATATCAAACCCGCGGGCCATCACTTCAAATGATTTATATAATCGCATTGGGGTACTTAAATCGTCGGAATCCTGGTTGGCAAAATGATCGTATTTCAAATGATCGAATACCCGGTTTAATGAGACGTAAGGCCCCACGGGCCCATCGATATTCCGATAAAGCAATACATTATCCAGGCGGTTAAATTCTTCCCCCACCGGATCCGGGCCGGCCATCCCATCATTGATTAAATGAACCAATACCCCGACAAAATTCTGATTCAATACCGATTTAATCGAATCGGCCAGGTATTCATAATTCGGGCCGTTGTAAGGTATCACCACATCGGCCCAATATTGGCGGCGGTGGGCCGATGGATGTACCGGGGCGGTTACCTTGACCACCTGCAATCCAGGGGCGGGGGGATCCACCAGGGCGGGGGCGGCGGTATTTTTCAGGGTGGCGCTTATCCCCGGCCGCGGGCCCCTCGGGCGGCGGGTGCGGGCCTGGAAATATTCTTTAATGGCGGCGTGTAATTCGGGTTTGGCGGTGGCCCATGCACATAACCCGGCGGGATCCGTTTTTATGTCGGTATCTTTATCGAATTGGTGGCGGGTTAATATGGCTTCCCTGGTTGACCACTGGCGGGCCTTTAAGGGGCCATGGTCCAAATGGGTTACCGCACCACTTACATGGCCCACCCGGGAATCCTTGGGCCAGGAATTGATTAAACCCCAATCACCACCCCCCACAATGTATCCACCTGGGAATCCCCCCGCGGGCATATCTTCCAGGCGGGCGGCCCATGCTCCACCGGGCATCCCTCGGTTTTTCGATACGGCCCACCCGGGGCGGGTTTCTTCAATTAAACCGGTGGGGCCCTGGTATTCCACCGCGTCAAACAATTGAACAAAATAATATTGTTCCAGGGCCTTGGCGGCTTCCTGGTACCACCGCGGATTTTTAAAGAGTAAATCCGCATCAATCCAGGCCACCGCATCCACTGAGGCCCCCAGGGCCTTTAATGCAATATTGAGTAAATATTCTTTTTGCCACATCAAATGGTGGGCCGGATCCCCTTTTACCTGGATGGCCGCGGGGTTATGGAATTCCCCATTAAAAGACAATTCCACCACCTGGGCGGGCTGGCCCAAATCGGCCAGGAATCGGCGGTAATTCTCAAATAACCGCGGATCATTCAGGGGGTTAAAATAACAGGATATCACGGCCATGTTTTTTACCGGGGTGGCGTTGGGTGGTTTCTCGTTACCCCATCCCGGGCAAGTGGCGCGCGTTCTGATTACTTTCTGGTATTCCTCGGCGTGGGCCTGGCAATAATAATTACGGCGGCGGGGGCATACCTGGCATTTTTGGCGCTTGGTTTTGTGGTCCATCATTTTTTTACGTGGCGCATATCTATATAGGGCGGGGCAAAATAAATATTATCGTTTTCGGCAAATCCCTCGGGGTAAAACGGGCCACCATAGGGAAATATGGCCCCCCCTATTTCATCGGGATAATGCGTGGGAATAGCGGCCGGCCATTGGTAACCGGCGGGCAAGGTATCTACGGTGTATGATGTATTCACAATTTTTGGCAATGTGGGTACCGCGCGTTCCCACCGTTGGGATTCATCCTCTTTTATCACACAATCCGCGCCCTCGGGCCGGTAATAACGGGCTTTTATCTGTGACATACTGCCCAATAATCCG
>Ga0055584_100000717_pt1 | contig 31630 bp, 29 predicted proteins | sample OSDHelmetaG_FD_58716 | JGI IMG/M metagenome (GOLD analysis project Ga0055584, IMG submission 58716) | Pelagic marine sediment microbial communities from the LTER site Helgoland, North Sea, for post-phytoplankton bloom and carbon turnover... | ecosystem: Environmental > Aquatic > Marine >... | reverse complement strand
CGAACTCCCGACCAAGTGGTTCGAAGCCACCTACTCTATCCAGCTGAGCTACGGGTGCATTAAAATAAGATAAATATTAAAAAAATAATTAAAATTTTATTTTATATTCAGGATCTTCTAAAAAAGCTACTAGGTCTGGAGCAATTTCTCTCATTTTTTCAGGAGTATTTAATTTCCATTCTTCCTTAATCTCTTTAAGCTTTCTATTTGCCTGCTGGCCTCTCAAAGATGTAATGGCCCAATAAGTAAATTCTGTAATTTGGCAACTATAACTACACGATGAATCATCATAAGTATAATATGAACCCTGAGGGTATCTTTTTTGGCTTTTTTCAAAATAACCCCCTCTTGCCTGATCCATTAATTTAGCAATATATGAATCCTTATGTTGACCAAATTGATCATAATAGAATTGAGCATATCCTGCGTGCGTTACTAAATGCAAAGCCTCTTCAATCGTTGGATCCCAACCTTTGCCAGTATTCATTTCGTTAGTAAAAACTGCGAGGAATGTTCCAAACTGCTCTATGCATTCATCAAATCCAACATAATCTCTTTCATCTTCAAGTGGAAAACATACTTCCTCAATGTAATCCATGTTATCTTCATAAAAAGCCTCTACAAACTCATCTTCCTCTCTTTCACTTCTAAAAATAACATAAACACTTCCACTTTTCACAAGAGTATCAACTACATCTTGATTATCAACTAATCCGTCTTGATCATAATCAAGTATTTTATCCATGACTGAAGTTGCGTGATCTAAAAGAATTTGTTTAACACCTGGCATAGCACAAATTTCTACACCAAAACTATTATCTACTTTCATCTCATCTATATCTGGACATTTTGCAAATGCAGAAGTTGTTATCATAAAAAACATAAAAGTTATAAAATATCTCATTCTATAAATTCCTTAAATATAATTATTAATAAGAAGCGTATTAAAAGATAGCTTATATTTTTCTAGCAATCGAATCAAATGCTTTTGATGTTAGTAGTCTTTTTAAAATCATTATTATTTTTGTTGCTAATGTTACGCGATATCTATTATGTGGATTCTTTGAAGTACATGCATGGATTACCGCCTTACTAACAGCACTTGGCATTAGTTCGAATCTATCCATTGGAGGATCTACTTGTTCTAATCTTGGAATTAAATATTTTTCATAGATAGATCCGTTAGGAGAATCTTTCCATTTTATTGATTTTTTAAAGTGTGGGTATGAATTTTCTCTTATTTTAGTTCTTATTGGACCAGGTTCTATTAAAATAACCTTAATACCTGTATCATATAATTCTAATCTCAAGGTATCCGTTAAACCCTCTAAAGCAAATTTAGTAGCGTTATAAGCACCTCGATACCTTAGAGCGGCAAAACCTAGTACTGATGAATTTTGTATTATTCTTCCAAAACCTTGTTTCCTCATTATAGGAATTGCCTCTTTTGTTAATAAATGCCAACCAAAAAAGTTCGCTTCAAATATTTTTCGTAAAGAATCCACAGGAATATCCTCTACAGCTCCTGGCATCGCATAAGCTCCATTGTTAAACAAAACATCTAACCTGCCATTCAGTTTTTTTAATGCTATTTTCAGACCAGATTGAATAGTCTCTTCTTTTTCATAATCTATAACAACACTTTTAATTCCATAATTTTCTTGAATAAAGATCGAATCTTTTTTCTTTCTACAAGCCGCAACAACATCCCATCCTAAATCATGCATATCCCTTGCTACACATAGCCCTATACCACTTGAACAACCAGTTATTAAAATACTATTTCTAGTAAATGATTTCATATATCACCAAAATAAAATTATAAATAAATATCTAATATAAAGGGTTTTTAAAATTTTATGAAAGAAAAATTAACTTAGATCATTACAATAATAATAATTATAGAAACTTAATTAAAAATTTTATTAATTATTTATCAACTATTTCAATTTAAAAAAAACTGAAAGTGTGGTTTTTTTAATCACTTGACTATTTTTTAGTCACTAATTACACTTTTACATAGTGATTCTATCATGGATAATTTTTTCTTATGATAGTTTTAAAAAATGGGAGAAGTAATGACAGCATTATTAGACAAATTAAAAGGAACTCTATCAAGTGCTCTTGAAATGGTTCTTTGGCTTGTTTCACTAATGACCTTACTCCAAGTTTTATTTGGCGATAGTTTCGTCATGTTCTTCGGAATAGATATTCTTGGAAACATCGGTAGTTTAGTAACACAGTTTGGTAACGAAGGGCTTGTTGGCATAATTGCTGCAGGAGTCGTTGCATATCTTATTGTGCGTAAATAAGTTGGATTGCTAATTTTTTCGGTTTATGGTGCACTGCTAATTAAATCTTGTGTGCTATAATATTTTGCTTAACTTTTTTAAAAAACTAATGGGAGAATAAAATGTTATCATCTTTAACAAGTATGCTGAAAAGCGGTATTGACGTTGCTTTAGTTGTTGTAGGCTTAGGAGTAGTTTTACAAATTCTATTTCCTGATGCTCTTGCATTTATTAACGCAAACGTTGCAGGCAACCTAATTGATCTTATTAATCAATTCTCAGGTGCAGGACTGATTGGTGTAATCGCAGCTTTAATAGTTATGAACACACTAAAATAATTTTTTTTATTGAATAGTAAAAAGCCAAGTCTTTAATTAGACTTGGCTTTTTTATTATTTAGATTACTATTTTATTCATTTGTATTAGTTAATTCTAGAAATATATCCTCTAAATCAGCTTCCTTTGTTATTATATCTCTAATATTAATTTTTTTATCCTGTAATTGAGCCAAAATATAATTAAAGTCTATTTTTGTGGGCTGATAAATTATGTTCAAAATATTTTCTTCGTCTAGCGTAACTTCGGTTACCCCATCTAAAGATGGGCAAACATTTAAAGATTCTTCCGTTTTTATCAATACTTGTTTTCTATCTAAACTATTTATTAGATCTTTGGTAGGAGCATCTGCAACTACTTTTCCATGATTTATAATACCAATTCTATCACATAAAGATTGTGCCTCTTCTAAATAATGCGTTGTTAAAAGTATTGTAGTTCCCTCCTTATTTAATTTTTTAACGTATTCCCACAACTGATGTCTTAATTCAATATCAACGCCAGCTGTTGGTTCATCAAGAACCAAAACAGGTGGCTTATGTGTCATTGCCTTAGCTAATAATAATCTTCTTCTCATTCCCCCAGATAATGAACGAGCGTATGCATGCGCTTGATCTTCTAACCTTAAAGTCTTTAATAATTCCATTGAATGTCTTTCATTTTTAGGTACCCCATACAAACCTGCCTGTGTCTCTAAAACTTCAATGGGAGTAAAAAATGGATCTAAATTCAATTCTTGCGGAACTATGCCAATTGCAGATCTTGCATTTCTGGGATTCTTTTCAATATCATAACCCCAAATCTTAGCCATCCCTGAGGTTTTTAAAACAAGATTACCTAATATATTTATAAATGTAGATTTCCCAGCCCCGTTAGGTCCTAACAAACCATATATCTGACCGTGTTCTATCTCAATACTTACATCTTTTAAAGCATGTTTATTTGTAGAAGATTTCTTATTACGATAAGTCTTATTTAATAATTTTGTTTCAATTGCGAATTTTGTTTGATAGCTAGTCATGCCAACCTTTATAAAATGATTTTTAATTTGTAATTTAATTCACTCATAGTAGTCTATAAATTATAATAGAAAATATACTATTTCATGATTCTGAATAATAATCTAATAATAAAAAGGGTTTAATTTTTTAATAAAATAATAATTGAGGATAGAACAATAAAAGAAATAGCAGTAATTAATGAAAAAACATTAAACTCTGATTCAAGAGTGTATCTAATAGACGGATCGACTTTTATATTTCGTGCATACTTTGCCATGTATAAGGCGGCTCAAGCGCGTGGCAATAATTTTACTCATTCAGACGGAACACCAACAGGAGCTGTAATGGCATTCTGTAACATGATGTGGAAACTGATAAATAATGGAATAGATGGCGTATTTCCAACCCATACTGCGGTTATATTTGACCCCAAAGGCAACACATTCAGAAATGAAATATATCCAAAATATAAAGCAAACAGAGAATCTGCTCCAGAGGATCTTATTCCTCAATTTCCTTTAATACATGATGCAATACGAGCTTTTAATTTAGAACCTATAGTTCAAGAAAACTTTGAAGCTGATGACCTAATAGCTACATATGCAAAAATTGCCGACAGTCGCAATGCAAATGTAACAATTATATCTGGTGACAAAGATTTAATGCAATTGGTTAACGATAAAATTAAAATGTATGATCCGATGCCTGGAAATGAAAGGTTTATTGATAAGGAAGCGGTTAAAAGTAAATTTGGTGTGATGCCAGATAGAGTCGTTGACGTCCAAGCATTGGCTGGAGATTCAACAGACAACATACCTGGAGTTCCTGGTATAGGGGTCAAAATTGCAGCTGAATTAATTAATGAATATGGATCTCTTATAGAAGTTTTAGAAAATTCAGAAAAAGTTAAGCAAAATAAAAGGCGTGAAAATCTAATAGAATATGCTGATAATGCAAGGATTTCTTACAAGTTAGCACTACTTCGACAAGATGTTCCCATTGAAATAAAACTAGAGAAACTAGTATCATTAGATATAGATCCGGAAAAACTAATAAATTTTTCAAATAAATTAGAGTTAACAAATTTTAGCGAAAAAGTAAGTAGAAAGTATAATATTGATAATAATGCTGAAAAATATCTTAAAGAAAAAGCTTTAACTAACACAACTACGAACCAAAGTCCTTCAAGTATTGCTGATGAAATTTTAAAAATCCCATTCGATAATCAAAAATATATAATTATTAGAGAGGAGAAAGAATTAGAGGATTATGTAAAAAAAATAAAAAATTCAGGAATGATGTCAATAAATATAGAAACCTCTTCTCAAGATTTATTAACAACAGAAATCGTAGGCCTGTCATTGTCATATAAAGTTGGGGACTCTGCATATATTCCCCTAAATCATATATCAACAGATTTAGTATTTGATTTAAAAGCAGACGATCAAATCAAAGAAAAAACTACATTAAGAATACTAAAGGAAATAATTCAAGATAATTCAATATTGAAAATTGGTCATAACATTAAAAATGCATTTATTTTACTATCAGAGAAAAATATAAAAATTAATACCTTAGACGATATAATGCTTATGTCTTATGTGCTCAATAGTGGAACCGAAATGCACAACTTAACTGACTTAGCAAAAAAATATTTAGATTTTAGTATCGCCAACGAAAAAGACCTAGTTGGATCAGGAAAATCAAGTATTTCTTTTAATAAATTATCTATAGAAAACTTGTCTACTTACTCAAATCAAAAAACTGATTCTATAATACGTTTGTGGAAAATTTTAAACAATCAACTATTCGTAGAAAAAATGATACCTATATACGATACATTGGAGAAACCATTAATTCCTATATTATCTCAAATGTATATTTCTGGAATACTAGTAAACCAAAGCATCCTTAAAGAATTATCAGAAAAATTTACTCTATCGATTAAAAAATTAGAAAATTCTATTTTTCTAATAGCTGGAGAAGAATTTAATATAGGAAGCCCAAAACAGCTAGGAGAAATTTTATTTCAAAAAATGAACTTAGATGGAGGGAAGAAAACAAAAACAGGATCATGGGCAACTGGTGCCGATATTTTAGAAAATATTTCTTTATTAGGACACTCTATTGCAAGTCATGTGTTAGAATGGAGGCAATTATCAAAACTTAAGACTACATACACAGATGCCCTACCAAAATATATTAATAATAAAACAAATAGATTACATACTTCTTTTGCATTAGCCTCAACATCAACAGGAAGGCTGTCGTCATCGAACCCTAATCTTCAGAACATTCCAATAAGAACCAAAGAAGGCAGGCTAATTAGATCAGCATTTATATCAAAAAGTAAAAATTCTCTAATATCTGCAGATTACAGTCAAATTGAATTAAGAATCCTAGCGCATATTGCCAATATACCGGCATTAAAAAAAGCCTTCGCAGATGATTTAGATATTCATGCAATCACGGCATCAGAAATATTCAATATTCCAATAGAGAACATGGATCCCGATACCAGACAAAAAGCAAAAGCTATAAATTTCGGGATAATATATGGAATTTCAGCATTTGGGCTAGCCAATCAATTATCTATATCAAGAATAGAATCACAAAAATATATTGAAAATTATTTTAAGAAATTCCCTGGAATACAAGATTACATGGAAAAGACTAAAGAATCTGTACATCAGTATGGTTTCGTTGAAACGATATTTGGTAGAAAATGTCATTATCAAGATATTAATTCAAAAAATCATGCTATTCGATCTTTTACGGAAAGAGCAGCAATTAATGCACCAATTCAAGGATCTGCTGCTGATATCATTAGAAGGGCTATGATTAATATAAACAATACTTTTCTTGATAAAAATATTAGCACAAAGATGCTTTTGTCAGTTCATGATGAAATAATATTCGAAGCTCCTGACAATGAGGTGGAAGAAGTAAAAAAAATAATAAAAAATACAATGGAAGCTGCAGCAGAACCAATAATAAAATTATCAGTTCCAATTAAAGTTGATATAAAAGTATCAAATAACTGGGATGAAGCTCATTAAAACATATTCATCTTCTACAAAGATGACGGACCAGAAGAAACAACAGATTCATCAACTGCATCCTCGAATTTCTTAAAATTCTTATTAAACATTCCTACCAGCTCTTTGGAGTAGGAATCAAAAGAATCCTTATCGATCCATGTCTCTCTTGGATTCAGATAACTTGCATCACCATTTATAGAAACAGGAACATCAAATCCAAAATATTGATCTTTTCTCATTTCCGCTTTATCTAAATTTCCAGACAAGGCAGCTTTAAGCAAGCTACGAGTTAATGCAATTGGCATTCTACTTCCAATGCCGGAAGGACCTCCACTCCATCCAGTATTGATCAGCCAAAATTTAACTTTATATTTTTCCATTTTTTGTTTCAAAAGGTCTCCATATACTTTTGGATGCCTTGGCAAGAATGGAGCTGCAAAACAAGTAGAAAAAGTAGCTACAGGATCTATAACACCTTTTTCAGTACCTGCTACTTTAGCAGTATATCCAGATAGGAAATGATATACCGCTTCATCTGGAGTTAAACGAGCGATAGGAGGTATGACACCAAATGCATCGCAAGTTAATAATATAACAGTCTTCGGATGTCCAGCAACTCCACTTTTTGATACATTTCCAACAAAACTCATCGGGAAAGCAGCCCTTGTATTTTCAGTTAATGATCCATCATTAAAATTTAATTCTCTACTCTCTTCATCAACTACGACATTTTCTAGAACAGAACTGAATTGTCTGACTGCATTATATATTTGAGGTTCAGCCTGCTTAGATAAATTAATAGCTTTTGCGTACGAACCATCCTCAAAATTAAAAATCCCTTCATCAGTCCAACCATGTTCATCGTCACCAACCAATACCCTTTTAGGATCGGCAGAAAGTGTAGTTTTACCAGTACCCGATAAACCAAAAAATAAAGCCGCATCACTCCCGTCATTATTACTATTAGCAGAACAATGCATTGGAAATATACCTTTTGCTGGTAATGTATAATTTAAATAAGTAAAAACAGATTTTTTAATTTCACCTGCATAATAGGTGCCTGCAATTAAAATTTTTCCTCCTAAAAAGTCACAAGCTATTGTAGTTTCTGTTCTAACCCCATACTTTTTTGGATCAGTATTAAAACTTGGTAAATCAATAATAGTAAGGTCAGGGGTAAAATTATCCAATTCTTTTCTTGGAGGCAATATTAATAGATGCTGAATAAACAATGCTTGCCATGCAAATTCTGTAATAACTCGAACTTTAATTCTTTCCTTCAAGTCAGCCCCAGCATATAAATCCTGGATAAATAATTCCTTACCTGCCATATGCTCGTTCATATCAGAGTCTAACAATTCAAAATTTTCTCTTGTAATTTTTGCATTATTATCCCACCAAATTTCATTCTCTGTGTTAGCATCACAAATGATATGCTTGTCTTTTGGAGATCTCCCAGTATGTTGTCCCGTTTCAACAGAAAAAGATCCGTCTACAGTCAACAGGCCTTCTGCTCTCATCGAAGCTATCTGTATTAATTCTGCTGCCGAATTATTTGTATATACTCTATTGACCTTTGAATTGATGTCTGAAGAATTCACTTATCCGTCCCCCTAAAAATATGAATTTAAATAATATTTGCTATTAGACTTAATTTTAACATAATAGATTATTATATATATAACTTGATACAATAACTAGCAATAAATTGGATTATATAATGGTAAAAATTGCTCTAGTAGATGATGATAAAAATATACTTGTATCGCTTAAAATGGTATTAGAATCAGAAGGTTACATTATTAATACCTACCCAGATGGTGTCGCAGCACTAGAGGGTATAAAAAATAACCCTGTCGATATAGCCCTTCTTGACATTAAAATGCCTAGAATGGATGGGATGGAACTATTCAGAAAATTAAGAGAATTTAATAATCTACCTGTAATTTTTCTTACATCAAAAGGTGATGAAATAGACCAAATTTTTGGATTTAAAATGGGAGCAGACGACTATATATGCAAACCTTTCTCACAAAAAGTTTTATTGGAACGCATAAAAGCAATATTAAGAAGAATTACCTCGAACAAACCTTTTCAGAAATCTCTAATCGAAGATGGCATTATAAGCTGTGGGCCTCTTGTTCTTAATTCTAAATTGCATACCTGTCTTTGGAAAGGCAATGATATTCCGCTTACATCAACGGAATTTCTTTTAATGAAATCTTTATTAAATCGACCCGGTGCAGTAAAATCTAGAGATCAATTAATGGACGAAGCTTATAAAGAAAATATATACCTAGATGACAGAACGATTGATAGTCATATTAAAAGAATTAGAAAAAAATTTAAACTCTTAAATTCTGGCTTTAATACCATCCAAACAATTTATGGAGTGGGCTACAAAATAAGAACAGATGAACAATAAATAGTATTTTTAATATAAGTAATTTAGAAAATGAGTATATTTTTATAAAGAGATTTTAAAGTGAAATTAGCCCCTATTTACAATAAATTATTTTCTAGTCTTACAAAAAGAATAATAACTCTAAACTTATTTGCTCTAATAATATTATTGTGTGGGATTATATCTATAAATCAATTCAAAGAAGGTCTTATAGAAGCAAAAATAGAAAGCTTGCTTACACAAGGACAAATCATAGCTGGCGCTATATCAACAAGTGCCTCTATCTCATCAAAAATTAGTTATTATTACTTAGATGAAAATAAAAAAAATAAGAACTCAAAAGTTATAAAATATAGAACTTACCAAATCGATCCCGAGTTAGCTTTACCAATTATTACAAAACTAATTGATCCGAATAAGATGCGTACAATAATACACAATAATAAAAAAGAAATAATTTTAGATTCAATAAATTTATTTACAAAAGGTCAGATTAAAAAATACGATGTACCATTGATTGAAAATAGAGCAATTTATTATAGAATTTACAATACTATTAAAAATACAAACTTATTTAAAAAGTTAAATCCTAATATTGAATCTAATAATGACTATAACTCAGTTTTTAACGCTTTAAATGGAAAATTAGTTTCATTAGTTAGTAAAAATGAAATAAACGAATCGGTTGTAATAGTTGCAGTACCAATAAAGAAATTTCAATCAACACTGGGAATTCTAATTTTAACAACACAGGGAGGGGATATAGATAAGATTGTTGATTCTGAAAGAAAAGCTATCTTCAGAGTCTTCTTAGTTGCAGCTTTTGTAACAATTATTCTTTCTTTAATGTTATCTTATACCATTGGAAAACCAGTTCGACAATTAGCAGATGCAGCAGATAATGTTAAGAAAGATATAACCTATAAAAAGGGGATACCTGATTTCTCACATAGAAATGATGAGATAGGAGATTTATCGATAGCCTTACAAGAAATGACAAAAAGTTTATACGATAGAATAGAGGCAATTGAAAATTTCTCTGCTGACGTATCTCATGAACTTAAGAATCCCCTAACATCACTGCGAAGTGCCATTGAAGCATTCAAAATTGTAAAGAGCACAAAAGAAAGAAAGAAACTAATTGATATAATTCAATCTGATATTAATAGAATAGATAGGTTAATCACAGATATATCATCTGCCTCTAGATTAGACGCAGAGCTATCCTTAGAACACAGAATTCCATTTAATTTAGTAAAATTAATAAGGGATTTAATTGAAGATGAGAATAGGAAAAACAAATATAATCAATTCCAACTTTATACCTCCACAGATGAGCCAGAAGAAAGAATGATTATTAATGGTCATGAAAATAGGGTGCGTCAAGTTTTTGTAAATTTATTTGACAATGCAAAGTCTTTCTCTAAAAAAAATGATCCTATTAAAATAACAATAAATAATAATAAAGATTTTATAAGAATATCAATAAAAGATAATGGTCCAGGAATCAAAGGTTCGGATATAAATAAAATATTTGATAGATTTTATACTGATCGACCAGATGATAAAATATTTGGCACGCACTCTGGCCTTGGGTTATCAATAGCTAAGCAAATAATACAATCGCATGGTGGAGAAATAACTGTTTTAAATAATTCTACTCTAGAGAAAAAAACTGGAGGTGCTATATTTACAATCACAATTAAAAGATATTTAATAAAACAAAAGGACTAATTTATGATTGGAATAGTTATAGTATCGCATGGCAATCTTGCGGGAGAATCACTAAAAATCCTAGAACACATAGTTGGAAAGCAAAAAAATATTGAAACAATATCTATTCAATCAGATGATTCAATTAAGGAAAGAAGATTCGACCTCTTAAAGTCAATTGAAAATGTTGATACTGGAAATGGAGTAATTATTTTATCTGACATGTTTGGAGGAACCCCCTCTAATTTAGCAATATCAGCACTAAAAAAGTCAAAAATTGAGGTAATTGCAGGGTTTAACTTACCAATGCTTATTACATTGGCAAGCGAAAGAGAGAAAAATACCCTAGATATTGTAGTTAAAAATGCTCAAGATGCAGGAAGAAAATATATTACAATTGCTAGTCAGGTTCTTGATGAAGAGTAGCCAACTTAAAAAAATAGTTCAGATAACAAATGAGAAAGGCCTACACGCTAGGGCGTCAGCGGAATTTGTTAAAACTGCATTAAAATATAAATCAATTATAGAAGTTTGCAAAAATAATGAAACCGTGATAGGCACATCAATTATGGAATTATTAATGTTAGGCGCTAGCAAGGGTTCTTATATTACCATAAAAGCAAAAGGAGAGGATGCCAAAGAGGCATTAAAAGAACTTACAAAACTAGTTACATCTTCATTCTATGAAGGAGGATAAACTAATCCAAATAATTTTTTAACAAAAAATATACTACTAAGAGAAATACAATGACACAAAAAAATGATTATATAATTCATGATATAGATTTAGCTGATTTCGGAAGAAAAGAAATTGAGATTGCTGAAATTGAAATGCCAGGCTTAATGTCAATAAGAAAAGAATTCTCATCTTCTGAACCTCTAAAAGGAGCGAGAATAGCTGGTTGTTTACACATGACTATTCAAACAGCTGTATTAATTGAAACGTTAGCAGAACTTGGAGCTGATATCCGTTGGGCATCTTGCAATATATTTTCTACCCAAGATCATGCTGCGGCAGCAATTGCAAAAAAAAATATACCTATATTTGCATTTAAAGACGAAACTTTAGAACAATATTGGGAATATGTAGACAAGATATTTGATTGGCCTGATAATAATGGTCCAAATATGATACTTGACGACGGAGGAGATGCAACAATATATGTAATTTTAGGAGCTGATGCTGAGCATAATATCAATGTACTAGACAATCCAAAGAATGAAGAAGAGATAGTTCTATTCGCGCAAATAAAGAAAAGGTTAGAAAAGACTCCTGGTTGGTTTAATAAAATACTGAAAAATATAAAAGGCGTAACAGAAGAAACTACTACAGGAGTTAATCGTCTCCATCAAATGGATGAAGAAGGCAGGCTACCTTTTGGTGCTATCAATGTTAATAATTCTGTAACAAAATCAAAATTTGATAATTTATATGGCTGTCGCGAAAGTTTAGTTGACGGAATAAGAAGAGCAACAGACGTAATGATTGCCGGGAAAATGGTCGTTGTAGCTGGTTATGGTGATGTTGGAAAAGGATCATCAGAAGCATTGAGGGCATCAGGTGCAAGAGTATTAATCACAGAAATTGACCCTATCTGTGCTCTCCAAGCGGCCCTTGAAGGATTTGAAGTTGTTACAATGGAAGATGCTGTAGCAAAAGCTGATATATTCGTTACGGCTACAGGCAATAAAGATATTATTACACTCAGTCACATGAGAGCAATGAAAGATAGGGCTATAGTGTGTAATATAGGACACTTTGATGCAGAAATTCAAATATCTCACTTAAAAAATTTGAAGTGGAACAATATAAAACCACAAGTTGATGAAATTGAATTTCCAGATGGCAAAAAAATAATAGTCCTAGCAGAGGGGAGGCTTGTTAATCTTGGTTGTGCAACTGGCCATCCTAGTTTTATAATGAGTGCTTCCTTCACAAATCAAGTTCTTGCTCAAATAGAATTATGGAGTAAACCGGCTCAATATAAAAGTGGTGTCTACATGTTACCAAAATTACTTGACGAAAAAGTTGCTTCCTTGCACCTAGAAAAATTAGGTGTAAAATTAACTAAACTATCGGAAGAGCAAGGCGATTATCTTGGTATTTCAGAGAATGGCCCCTATAAACCAGACCACTATAGATACTGATTTATCCATATAAATTTTTATTTTTAATTACCGATATTATTAGAAATAAATGTAAACTTTATAAGATTTAGTGATATATTTATTTCACAAATATGAATGATTATTTCAAATATAAAGTGTTAGTAAAATGCTCGAATCTATTCATTTAAATAATTCAGCAAATGAAGGGAGTTTAATATTTCTTATTCTCTCTATATCCTTATTTATCTCAATATCAATAATTGTTGTATTCTTTTATTTATCTAGCATTAAATCATTAAGTAAGAATAGAATAGAAATTAAAAATAAACACAAAAAATTAGACTCATTCTATATAAAAATTTTGAGTTATATTCAGCGTTTCAAATTTCCAACAATAGAACTCAATGTAATTTTTTTTATATGGAATATATTCATAGTTAAGAAAGATTTGTATGGCCTTCCTTTAGTCATGTGGATCACAGATAAAGACAATAAATTACGTGCAATTAATAAAACCTATGCAGAAATATTAAATATAGAAGATAAAAGATACATTATTAGAAATAATATTCAAATAATTCAAAAGAATGAATTAGATAAAATAATAACTAAAAAAATTAAATTAAAAACTATAGTCAATGGATCAAGATATATTTATGAAGTTACAAAATTTATTAGATCTAACAAAAATTATTATATCGCCATAGATATAACTAATCGTGAAGCTCAATCTGAAATATTAAGTAAACAAATATTAGCTCATCAACACCTTCTAGATAAAATAACAACAGCAGTAGCAATTTTTTCTCAAGACAAAAAATTAAATTTTTATAATGAAGCGTATGTGAAACTATGGAAAATGGATGAAGAGTGGCTTCAAAGTAATCCTTCGGATATAGAAATACTTGATTATTTACGTAATAAAAATCAAATACCAGAACAAATTAATTATAAAAAATGGAGATTGGATTACCTAAAAATTTATGAATTAGATAATAATTCCGAAGAATGGTGGCATACGCCTGATGGCAAATCAATTAGATTACTAAAGCAACCAAACCCTATTGGAGGTGTTACTTATTTATATGAAAACTTGACAGAAAAATTGAATCTACAGAGCGATTATAATACATTACATGGCATACAGAAGCAGACAATCGAAAACCTATATGAAGGTATAGCTTTATTTGGAACAGATGGAAAATTAAAATTATACAACCCCTCGTTCGCAAAATTATGGAATATAGAAAAAAATTATTTAGAACAAGAGCCCCATATAGAAAATATTATAGATATCCTAGAAGAAAATGGTGTCAACAAAGGTTTATGGTCTAATATATACAATAATATTATTTCTTCTGAAAATGAAAGGGTCTCAGTAGCTGGAGAAATTAAAGTAGATGATAATAAAATTATAAACTACAGAAGTGTAATATTGCCGGATAGCGCCGTGCTTTATAGCTTCAATGATATTACAGATGAATCAAGGGTAGAGAATGCGTTAAAAGAAAGAAATAAAGCGTTAATTGAAGCAAATAATATTAAGAACACATTCATGGGACATATCTCATATGAACTTAGAGTTCCCCTTACAAATATAATGGGTTTTTCAGAAATACTCAGCAATCAAAATTTTGGTAAAATAAATAAGAAACAAGCTGATTATCTACATGATATTCAGATTTCAAGCAAAGAATTACATTCATTAATTGATGATATACTTGATCTAACTGCTGCAGATTCTGGAACACTAAAATTAAATTATGAACATATTAGTATTCAAGAATCATTAGATAAAATCAGATCAGATATCCAATCTACGTTAGAATTTATGGGAATTAAGATTATTTTTAGTATAGATAACCCTATGCAAAAAATAGAAATAGATAAATATTGCTTTGAAAAAATAATTAAAAATTTACTTACTAGTGCAATAGGAAACTCTTTTGTAAAGAATAAAATTGAATTGAAAATCTATAAGAAAAATAGGTTCATTGAAATAGTAACTTACGGTCGATGGCAAGAAATGAATACACTAATAGATCCAATATCTAAAAAAACTAATAATAATGAATTCACAGCTACTGGAATCAGATTATCGATAATTAAAAGATTTGTTGAGATTCATAATGGAGAGATATCTATTATGAATAATACTAAAAATGATTCTGGAATTAAAATTAAATTACCAATTAAAAAACAAACTAATTTATAAATATAATTGATATGAAAAATAAATTTTTAATAAATAGTCTAAAGGAAACAGAAGCACTGGCAAAAGAAGTCTCGCTAATCATACAAAAAGGAGACTTTATATCACTTATTGGTCCACTTGGTTCAGGAAAAACAACCTTAACTAAATATATTATAAATAACATTTGCGGAGATAGCCAAGAAGTAACGAGTCCAACATTTACTCTATCACAGACTTATCTAGCCAAAAGATCTCCTATAACACATTACGATTTATATAGAATAGAGGATTATTCTGATCTCGAAGAGATTGGTTTTAGCGAAACCTTAGAAGAAGGCATCGTAATTATAGAATGGGCAGATAAATTCTCAAATAAACTTCCTAAGAATAGACTTCAAATTCAAATTGAAGATGACGAGGGAAATAATAGGATTGCTCATATAAAAGGTTATGGAAGCTGGGATCAAAGATTAGAAAGGAATATTCATTTAAATAATTTTATTAACCAGTGTAATTTAGAAATAATAGATAAAAGTTGGATGCAAGGCGATGCATCAGAAAGATCCTATCAGCGAATTATTACCCCAGATAAATCTTATGTCATTATGAATCATAATCAAAAAAAGACCAAAGAAAATCCTACAAAATTAGCGGAAAATTTTGAAGCCTTTATTTTAATTAATTATCATCTAGAAAGCTTAGGTATAAAGGTTCCTAAGATTTTCGAAGTAGACACAAAAAATTCTTTCTTATTATTAGAAGACTTAGGGAATATTCAATATAGTGAAATAAATCTAAACAGCGATAATATATTTGATTATTATGTTCCTGCCCTAGAATCATTAATTTTAATCCAAGATTCGCAACATAAAAAAAATTTAGAGTATGGTGGGATGAGACACACATTAAACTCATATGATAATAATATTTATTTAGAAGAACTTAAGCTATTAGTAAATTGGTACTGGCCTTACAAAAAAAGTACTTTATGCGAGATTGATGTTTATAATGAATATATTGATATTTGGGAAGCGCTGCTAAGTAAAATTTCACATTCTTCAACATTAACTCTTCGAGATTTTCATTCGCCAAATTTACTTTGGATAGATACTGAAAATGGATTAAGAAGATGCGGAATTATCGATTTTCAGGATGCTTTAATTGGTCATCCATTGTATGATTTAGTATCACTAACTCAAGATGCCAGGATTAATATTAGCAGTGAGTTAGAAATACAAATATTAAATTATTATATCGAATTAAAATACCCTGAGATATCAGAAGATTTAAGAATAGCTTTGTTTCAGGATTATCACATTATTGCCACTCAAAGATGTTTCAAAATACTTGGTGTATTTGCAAGACTTGCGATGTCTGCTAATAGACCTGAATACTTATTGCATATTCCTAGAATTATAGGATACATTGATAGAAATTTTGAAAATCAAGTATTAAAAGACCTTAGTGGATGGTTTAAAAAAAATTTTAAGGAAGAGAAATAATGTTTAAATGCTTTTTTCCAAGGCCTTTACTATTTTTTACATCTGCTACTATTTGGATTTCATTATGTACAATAATATGGTTCACCTTAGCAAAATCTTTTGTAGAATACATAGGATTTGATTTTTCTAAATCAGAAGAACCTATTATAGGATTGAGATACTTTATAACAACAGAATTTATATTCTTTTACATATATTATGCATTATCTACATTATTTTTCTTTTATTTCTGGCATAAATTTTCATCCCATAAATGGCAATATTGGTCAATATTAGGATCGTCTTTTATATTATTTACAACTTATTTTAATGTTCAAGTTATGGTTGCAATAAATAATTGGAGAAGGCCTTTCTTTGACTCAGTGCAAAACGCCCTAACTGGACAAGAAACAGTTTTAGCATCAGATTTATATCAATTAATCTTCATTTTTGCAGAAATTGCCTTCTTATCACTTACCGTTTTTGTTATCACAAGATTCTTCGTCAGCCATTACATATTCAGATGGAGAACAGCTATGAATTTTTACTATACAGAATACTGGAAAAAATTAAGACACGTAGAAGGTGCTGCACAAAGAGTTCAAGAAGATACAATGAGATTTGCAAGTATAATGGAGGGTCTAGGGGTATCAATTGTTGACTCTATTATGACACTGATTGCATTTTTACCAGTTTTATTAACTCTTTCGGAATATGTAAACATAGTACCGATATTTGGTGAAATATCAGCTCCACTAGTCAATGCAGCAATCTTTTGGTCATTATTTGGGACTGTTTTTTTGGCTATAGTTGGAATCAAACTACCAGGACTTGAATTTCGCAACCAAAAAGTTGAAGCTTCCTTAAGAAAAGAATTAGTTTATGGAGAAGACAATGCGGATAGGGCTAATCCAGCAACAATTTATGAATTATTTGATAATGTTAGAAAAAATTACTTTAGACTGTACTTTCATTATTTATATTTTAATATTGCTAGAAGTTTTTATATTCAAGCGGATAATATATTTTCCTATTTAATTCTGATTCCAACAATTGTTGCTGGGAAAATTACTTTTGGTATATTGCAGCAAATATTAACAGCGTTTAGCCAGGTATCAAATTCTTTTCAATATATTGTCAATGCCTGGCCTACAATTATTGAATTAATATCAATATTCAAACGTCTACATACATTTGAACAGCAAATTAAAATTGATAACTCAGCTAGTGTTGAAATTCCAAAAATATTACAAGATTAACTATGAACAATAATAAAAATCAAATAGAGCAAGCATTTATTTTAGCAGCAGGTTATGGAAAGAGATTATTACCTCTAACGAAGCATTACCCAAAACCATTAATAAAATTAAAGAACAAACCTTTAATAGACCATCTTATAGACCCATTACATGAAATAAATATAAAAAAAATATTTATTAATACACATTATTTATCAGAAAAGTTGATTGAACATTTAAATAAAAGAACTGATTATAAAATATTTATATCACAAGAAAATAATGGAATTCTTGATACTGGAGGTGGAATAAAACAGGCCCTAGGAAGTAAATTAGATCAACCAATTTATATAATAAATTGCGATGCCATGTTATTTGATAACTTCATACCAATGTTGAATAAGTTAAGAGAAAACTTTGATCAAAAAAGAATGGACTTCTTATTAGCCCTTTCTACTGTTGATGAAGCTATTGGTTATAGTGGTATTGGTGATTTTCATTTAACTGCAAATAAAATGGTTGAGAGGTTTGATAAAAATCAAAATAAAGTACCTTTTGTCAATATAGGCATATCTATTATGCAACCAAAAATTCTTAAAAAGATAGAAAAGAGAATATTTTCATTAAATGAAGCTTGGGATATATCTATAAAAAATAAGAGATGCTTTGGAATAGAAAATAATCTAAAATGGGTGCATACTGGTACTAAAGAAGCCTTAGAAATTGCAGAAAATATGTTATAATTATTTATAGGATGAAAAATGAACTTTGTATTTTATGATCTAGAAACATCAGGCAGGAATGCAATTTGGGATCAAATAATTCAAATAGGGGCTATTCTTGTAAATGAAAATTTCGAAGAAGTAGATAGATATGAATCGAGATGTTCTTTAAGACCTGGTCTTATTCCAGAACCCGGTGCTCTAATTGTAAATAAAACAACTCCATTAATGTTAAAGAATTCAAATCTATCACATTTTAAATTAATCAACGAAATGAAAGATGTTTTTATAAAATGGTCTCCTGCAATATTTATTGGATATAATTCAATAAGTTTTGATGAGGAATTTGTTAGGAACGCTCTTTTTCAAAATTTAAGGCCACCTTATCTAACTAATACACAAGGTAATCAAAGAGCTGACGTCCTAGGCATAGCCAGGTCTTCAAACTTATATTATCCAAACTGTATTAAAACTCCATTAAGTGAGAAAGGGAATCCTGTCTTTAAGTTAGATCAAATAGCTCCGTTGAATGGAATCGGTCACGACGATGCTCATGACGCCATGGCAGATGTAGAAGCCACAATAGCAATTGCAAAAATAGTTTCAGAAAAAATACCTGAATTATGGAAAAAAAGTCTTATAACCTCTTCAAAAAATGAGACAAACTTATTGGTCGAGAAGAGTAATTTTTTCTGCTTTAGTGAATTCTATTATGGCAAAGCCTATCCATATGTGGCAAGTTTTATATGCTATCATCCAAAGTACCATTATCCACAGTGCTTTGATTTAAAGAATGATCCTGAAGACTTTATTCATTTAACGAAAGATGAGCTGAAGGTACAAATAAATAAAAGTCCTAAATTTTTACGCAGTATAAAAAATAATAAAAATCCAATTATTATGGATAAAACCTACGCTGAAAATTTTCCTGCTTATGAAAAAATAGGGTTTAAAATCCTAATGGAAAGGTCTAGTAAAATAAAGTCTAATCCGGAATTTATAAATAAGATAATAAGTATATTAACTGATCAATCTGACAATAATGATTCAGAAGACTCGCAAATAGATATCCTAGCTGAGGAAAGCATTTATTCTGGAGGATTTGCTTCATATGCAGATAAACAGAATATGGAAGAATTTTACAATGCCAAATGGGAGGAAAGGCTGAATTTAGCAAATAAATTTTCACAAGAGCGGTATGTGTATTTTGCTAAAAAAATAATCTACGAGGAAAATCCAAGCCTTTTACCAAAAGAAGATTATAATCTTATTCACAGAGCAATAGCACAAAAAATTCTAAGCACCAATGATGAAAAATGGAATACAATACCAAAGACATATAATGAACTTGATAATCTTAGGGTTAAATATGAAAATGATAATGATGTCGAATCTCTAAATCTAATGAATGAAATAAATGACCTGATAGAGGAAATAGAGATTAAATATCAGTCAGCCTAGTTGACAATAATTGATTAATCTCTAATCTAAAAAATAATTGGGATAAGGAGAGAAAAATGCCTACAAAACAAATAACTGATGAAAATTTTGATTCTGAATTATTAAATTCCGAAAAGCTTGTCTTGGTAGATTTTTGGGCCGAGTGGTGTGGACCATGCAAACAAATAGCTCCAGCATTAGAAGAGATATCATCAGAATATGCTGATAAAATTAATATTATAAAAATTAATATTGATGAAAATCCAATTACACCAAGTAAGTATGGAATTAGAGGTATCCCAACTTTATTATTGTTCAAGAAATCTGAATTGGTATCTACAAAAGTTGGAGCTTATCCAAAAGGCAAAATAGTTGAATGGATCGAAGAAACACTTTAAATTTTATCTAATGGCCACTTTCTTTTTGTATCTTAAGAACATGGCCTGCTAGATATAAAGATCCAACAATCAATATTCTAACTTTATTTTTATTATCTATTTTTATTGCTTGACTTATATCTTTTGCAATAAATGTTTTTATTCCTAAATCGCGGGCATTCCTCTTTATTAATTTTGCGTCTTGAGCATTACTTTGACCTGGAATATCTACAGCTATTACCTTGTCGCAAATACTAGAAAAATAACTTAAAAATGCTTTGCTATCTTTACTTTGCATCATGCCAACTATTAAAGTAAGAGGCAAAGGATTTCTGTCATTAATATTCTTCATAGCCTTCGATATTACATTTGCCGCTGATATATTATGACCACCATCTAACCATAACTCCGATCCATCTAACATCAAGTTATTTAAAGTTCCTTTTTCTAGACGTTCTAACCTAGCTGGCCATTTCACATTTAACAGACCTTCTGCTATATATTTTTGGCTTACAGTATTTTCAGGGACGTGCCTTAACGCAGCAATTGCTACACCAGCATTTATAATTTGATGATCACCTTCCAAGAAAGGCATCGGCAAGTCTAACAATCCATGGCCGTCCTCATAGACTAAATTACCATTCTGTTCATAAGCTATAAAATCTGTTCCCCATTTTATTAATGGGGATTCTAATTTACGTGCCCTATCTTCAATTACAAGAAGAGCTTCTTTTTCTTGAGGACCAATGATTGCTGGCACATGTTTCTTTAATATACCGGCTTTTTCAGATGCTATTTCTTTAATTGTTTTTCCTAGAAAATCTTGGTGGTCAATGCTTATGGGTGTTATTATAGTAATAAGTGGTTTTTCAATAATATTAGTCGCATCTAATCTTCCACCTAATCCAGTTTCAAGTAATAAATAATCAGATCCTGTTCTAGAAAACTGCAAAAAAGCAGCTGCCGTCGTAATCTCAAAAATCGTTATTGGAGATTTATTATTTATTATCTCACATTCAAGAAGGATATTTTCTAGGTCTACGTTAGAAATAAGTACCTGTTTTCCATTGATACCTATCTTAATTCTCTCATTAAATTCAACAAGATGTGGTGACGTATACGAATCTACTTTTTTACCTGAAGCAATTAATGATGCAGCAAGGTAAGCAATGGTGGAACCCTTACCATTAGTACCCGCAACATGAATTATATTCTTTATATTCTTTTCTGGATTACCTAGCTTTTCAGCTAATTTATTAATTCTATCTAGAGACAAGTCGATTAATTGTGGGTGTAATAAAATAAAACGCTGCAGTATTGAAACAACATTTTTAGTACACATTCTATTTTCTCTCTTAAATAAATTTATATAATTAAATTTTTCTATTATTTTAGTACATTTAAATGACTGAATATTGTTATTAATTTATCTCGTAATTCATGTCTGTGTACTACCATGTCAATCATGCCATGCTCTAATAGATATTCTGCCCTTTGAAACCCGTTTGGTAACTTCTCTTTTATTGTTTGTTCAATCACTCTAGGTCCAGCAAAACCAATTAATGCTCCAGGTTCTGCAATGTGAACATCTCCAAGCATGGCGTATGAAGCAGTAACTCCACCTGTTGTAGGGTTAGTCAAAACAACAATGTATGGCAAACCTGAATCATTTAGTTGTTGCACAGCTACTGTAGTTCTTGGCATTTGCATTAGCGATAATATTCCTTCTTGCATACGTGCACCACCAGCAGCAGAAAATAATACAACAGGCATTTTATTTTTAACAGCAGTTGACATTGCATTAATTATTGCTTCACCTGCTGCCATCCCTAAAGAACCTCCCATAAATGAAAAATCCTGTACGATACAAATGGTAGGATGCCCACCCAATAAACCTCTTGCAATTATTACAGCGTCGTCCATACCCGTTTTCTTTCGCGCATCCTTTATTCGGTCAATATATCTTTTTTCGTCTTTAAATTTTAATGGATCTAATTTTATTTCTTTTGTTTCAATTAACTCAAAGTCTCCTTTATCATAAAAGAATTCTAATCTTTTCTTTGCAGGTATCTTCATATGATATTCTGATCCTGGTATAACCCATTGATTTTCTTCTAAATCACTATGAAAAACCATTTGTCCAGTTTCTGGGCATTTTATCCATAAATTATTTGGAGTATCTCTTTTTGATAAAATCCCCTGTATTTTTGGTCGAACTACGTTATTTATCCAATTCATTTTTTTATTTTTCTTACTTTCAAAGTTATTTAAAAAAAATTATAAACCTTCTGCCAATTCAATAACTTTATCCAAGACATCTTTAACGATGGAAATGTCATCTTTATTGTCATTGTTCATCAAACTTACCAATGCTGATCCTACAATTACAGCATCTGCTATCTTTGCCATATCTTCAACATTTTGTTTTGTTTTGACTCCAAAACCAACTCCAATCGGTAGATTTGTCTTATTTTTTATTCTTTTTATTACATCTCTAACATTATCAATATTTGGAGTAGCGGCACCCGTTATACCTGCAATCGAGACATAATATAAAAAACCTGATGTATTTTTCAGAACACTTTCAAGTCTTTTATTATCTGTTGTTGGCGTTGCTAACCTTATAAAAGAAATACCCTTTCTAATAGCTTTAAGGCACAATTCATCATCTTCTTCCGGCGGTAAATCAACAATAATTAAACCATCGACACCTACTCTAAAAGCATCTTCTAGAAATTGATCATTACCGTATGCATAGACTGGATTGTAATAGCCCATTAATATAATTGGTGTTTGTTGATTGGTTTTGCGAAATTCCTTAACCAAATTAAGTGTCTTAGTCATATTCTGACCAGATTTAAGTGCTCTTAACGATGAAGCTTGTATTGCAGGACCATCAGCCATTGGATCTGTAAATGGCATGCCGATCTCTATCATACTTGCTCCTGCAGATGGTAATCCTTTAAGTACCTCTAATGACGTATCGTAATTTGGATCACCCGCAGTTATAAATGTAACTAAACCTTTTTTATTCTTAGCCTTTAAATTATTAAAACATTTATCAATTCTTGTTTTTATCATTATTATATTGCCATATTTAAATGTTCAGCAATTGCAAAAATATCTTTATCTCCTCGGCCACAGAGATTAACAATAATTAGCTTATCTCGCGACATCTTTGGAGCTATTTTTATTAAATGTGCTATTGCATGTGATGGTTCTAGGGCGGGTATTATACCCTCTAATTTAGTACACATCTTAAAAGCATCGAGAGCTTCTTGGTCTGTAATTGCTACGTATTGAACTCTACCAATATCGTTTAACCATGCATGCTCAGGTCCTATTCCAGGATAATCTAATCCTGCAGAAATAGAATGTCCTTCAGTAATTTGTCCATCTGAATTTTGAAGTAAGTATGTTCTATTACCATGAAGTACTCCAGGTTTTCCTGCGCTAAGGCTTGCACAATGCTCTTCTGTTTGAAGCCCCTTACCGCCAGCCTCAACTCCTATCATTTCTACATTTACATCATCTAAGAATGGATAAAAAAGACCCATAGCATTAGATCCTCCACCAATACATGCCATTAGATAATCAGGTAATCTACCTTCCTCATCAAGGATTTGTTGTTTTGCTTCAGTACCAATCACAGATTGAAAATCTCTAACCATTGACGGGTAAGGGTGAGGTCCTGCAACAGTGCCTATAATGTAGAAAGTATCATCAACATTTGTTACCCAATCTCTTAATGCTTCATTCATAGCATCTTTTAAAGTTCCAGTTCCGGATGTAACCGGTATAACCTCAGCACCTAACAACTTCATTCTAAATAAATTTGGTTTCTGTCTCTCTATATCAGTCGCACCCATATATATGACGCAAGGAAGACCAAACCTTGCTGCCACTGTTGCAACAGCAACCCCATGCTGTCCAGCTCCTGTTTCTGCGATTATGCGCTTCTTACCCATTCTTCTAGCTAATAAAATCTGTCCCAGACAATTATTTATCTTATGACTACCAGTATGGTTTAATTCATCCCGTTTAAAATATATTTTTGCACCTCCTAAGTGCTCGGTTAATCTTTCCGCATAATATAACGGACTAGGTCTACCTGCATATTTTGCATTTAATTCATTTAATTCTTCAAGAAAATCAATATCTTCTTTGGCTTTATTATATGCTTTTTCAAGATCTAAGATTAATGGCACAAGAGTTTCAGCAACAAATCTTCCGCCAAATATTCCAAACCTACCGTTCTCATCTGGCCCAGATTTATATGAATTTTTTTGTTCATTATTCATGAGAAAATTCCTTCATAGCTATTTTCTTGCATTCTTGACAAATTTATTAATTAGACCAATATCTTTTATTCCACTTTTACTCTCTACACCAGACGAAACGTCAACAAAATTAGTTCCTGATTCTTCTATTGCATCTTTAATATTATCTGGATTAAGGCCTCCTGATAAAATCCAAGGCACATTACTAGTATAATTTTTTAAAATCTTCCAGTCAAAAATATTTCCATTCCCACCAGGTCTAAGTGAATTTAGTGGTGGTTCCGCGTCAAATAAAAATTTACTTACACTTTCTTTATATAAATCACAATTTTGAATACTTTTGAGATTCTTAACAGAAAAAGCTTTTATAATATCAAAGTTATAGATATCCTTTATCTCTGCAGTTCTTTCTGCTGTCTCTTGGCCGTGCAGTTGAATTGTATTTATACCAACATCATTAATTATTTTTTTTAAATAATCATCCGTTGGATTAACCAATAATGCTATAGCAGTTACATTACTAGGGACGAAGCTGAATAGTTTTTTTGCTAGACTAAAATCTAGATTTCTTGGGCTATCTTCATAAAATACAAAACCTAACATATCTACTTCATTTTCCACTGAAGATTCAATGGCATATTGCTCTTTTAAACCACATATTTTTATACCTATTTTATAAGTCATACATTCATATCTTCACGAATTGCCATTACCGCTTTTAACGGGTCCTTTGAAGAGGTTATTGGCCTACCAATTATAATTATATCGGCCCCATTATTTATCGCTTGATATGGTGTCATAAATCTTTTTTGATCATTAATAGCAGAACCTTCTGGTCTAATACCAGGGACAATAGTAATAAAATTATTACCACAAATTTCTTTAATATTAGCTGCTTCAAAAGGGCTACAAACCACACCATCTAATCCAGAATTTTTAGCAAGCTCTGCTAATCTCACGGCATGTTCATTGCTATCACTATTTATACCAAGTTTTATTAAATCTTTACTATCTAAACTTGTTAAAACTGTGACCCCTATCAGCAAAGGTTTATGATCGAAACTATCTGATATCGCTTCTACAGCGGATCTCATCATCTTCTCTCCACCACTGGCATGTATATTTAAAATTGCAGGTTTTAATGGCAATAAAGCCTTTATTGCAGAATGAACAGTATTAGGAATATCATGTAATTTTAAATCCAAGAAAATTGGAATTCCAATATCTGCTAACTCTCTATAACCTTCAATACCAATAGAATAGTATGCCTCTAATCCAATTTTTATTCCATCTATATGATCTTTAATTATATTAGTCAGACTAACTGCTGAAGATAAATTCTTTGTATCTAATGCGCAAAATAATAATTTTTTTTTATTAAATATCAAGAGAATTATTCCTAAATAATTATTTGCAAATTAACCAATATTATTCAAACGATTCTTTAAATCTTTACCTGGCTTATAAAAGATCGCCACTTTTTTAGGTACATTGACTGCTTCGCCTGATTTTGGATTTCTTCCAACTCTCGCTGCTCTCTTCTTTAACGAGAAAGCACCGAATCCTCTTAATTCAACTCGATTTCCTTCAGCTAAAGCATCTGATATTGTAGAATAGAAGGTGTTAACAATTCTTTCTATATCACGATTATATAAATGTGGATATTCCTTTGATAATTGTTCTATCAACTCCGATTTAATCATTAGTCTTCCTTATAATAAAATTTAATTTACTGGGTGCCAAAGAGACAATAAGCCATCAAGCCCTTCTTCGGTAATCCTATTTTGAAATATACCATAATTTTTCAGTTCTATTCCAAATAATCCAAAAACTTTAGAGGCAAAACTTGGTATAATTTTAATATCTTTATCTAAATAATCATCCCATTCTAGAACAATCATATCCTTACTCACACCATTTGAATTTACTAACCAATTGATTGCTTCTTCTTCGCCTCCAAGAATATCTATTAATCCGTTATTTAGCGCTTGCCTTCCAGTATACACTCTACCGTCTGATAGTTTTCTTACTTTTTCGATGCTCATCTTTCTTCTTTCAGAAACAAGTTTAATAAACCAATTATAAGAATCGTCAATAAGACTTTGAGTTACTTGTAATGTTTTAACAGATGCCGGACCAATAAAATCCGGTTCTGCCTTCAATGCCCCGCTCTTTAGAGCGTTCACTTCAATTCCAAGTTTCTTTAAACCTTCATCTATTCTAACCCATTGTAAAAGTACACCAATAGAACCTGTAACAGTATTACCCCTAGCTACAATATAATCAGCACTTAATGCGGCAATATACCCCCCCGAAGTGGCTATAGTACCCATAACAGCAACCAGAGGCTTCTCTTCTCCTAACTTTCTTAATTCATCGTAGAGAATTTCTGAACCCACTGTAGTGCCACCTGGACTATCAATATATACAATCACTGCGGTGACATTCTTACTTTCCCGCATTTCCTTTAGCACGTCAATTATTTCTTTATTACCGGTAATTAGACCATTGATTTCTATTGTTGCAATATGATTATTATATATATTCTGAAAATTTTTATCTTTAGTAAAAAAAATACTAATTATTGCTAATAGTAAGATAAATGAAAAAATACGCCAAAGAGATAGTCTTCTTCTTATACTTTTTCGCTCAGCCATAAAACCTGGATCAATTGAAGCCATAGTCCAATATCCAATTCATATAATTATTTATCAATCTGAATCTTTAGAAGGTTTAGTTTTTGTAACTTTTTTCTTAACTTCCTTTTTTTCAGAATCATCCTTAATTTCAGAATCTAATTTTTTTTCCTTTTTAACAGATACATCTTTTTTGATGCTCTTCTTAGGTTTTTTTTCAGATTCTTCCTTCACTTCATTGCTTTCTCGACTAAGGGCTTCTCCTAAAATATCTCCAAGTGATGCTCCTGAGTCTGCAGAACCGTATTGCTGAACGGCTTCTTTTTCTTCTGCAATTTGTAAAGCTTTTATAGAAAGAGTAACTTTATTACCCTTTGTATCAATCTGCATTATACGAGCATCAACCATCTCTCCTACAGCAAATCTTTCGGGTCTTTGTTCGGATTTATCTACAGATAAATCTGCTCTTCTAATTGATGCTGCGGTGCCATTCTCACCAATAGTTACATCAATTCCACCTTCTCTAACTGATATAATATGACATGTAACCACAGAACCTTTTTTTAGATCGCTAGTTTTTGCACGAGTATCTTTAGCTAGTTGTTTTACACCCAAACTAATTCTTTCTTTCTCAATATCGATATCAAGAATTTTAGCTTCAATTACCTGACCTTTTTTATAACTCTCAATTGCTATTTCAGGTTTTTCATTCCAATCAAGATCAGATGTGTGAACCATACCGTCAACATCTCCATCTAACCCAATAAATAAACCAAATTCTGTAGAATTTTTAACTTCACCAGAAATAACAGAACCTACAGGGTTCTTTTCAGCAAAAGCAGACCAAGGATTATCAATACATTGTTTCATACCCAAAGAAATGCGTCTTTTTGGTACATCTATTTCTAAAATTACCACTTCTGTTTCCTGAGAACTTGAAACAATCTTTCCTGGGTGTACATTTTTCTTTGTCCAACTCATTTCTGAAACATGAGCTAAACCCTCAACACCTGGCTCTAATTCCACAAAAGCACCATAATCTGTAATATTTGTTACGATACCCTTAAAGTTAGAATTAATTGGATATCTTGTGTGAATATTTTCCCAAGGATCAACTTCTAGTTGTTTCATTCCAAGGCTAACACGCTTAGTCTCAGGATTAATTTTTACAATTTGTACTTTAACTTGCTGACTTAGTTTTAATAAATCACTAGGATGCGTAACTCTCCTCCATGATATGTCGGTAACATGAAGAAGCCCGTCAATTCCACCTAAATCAATGAATGCACCATAATCTGTAATATTTTTAACAATACCTTCAACAGTTTGGCCTTCTGCAAGATTGTCTACAAGCTCTGTCCTCTGTTCCGCACGTGTCTCTTCAAGAACCGCTCTCCTTGAAACAACTATGTTGCCTCTTTTCTTATCCATCTTTAATATCAAAAAAGGTTGTGATACATTTAACATTGACCCTATATCTCTTATAGGTCTTACATCCACTTGACTACCTGGTAGGAAAGCAATTGCTCCATCTAGTTCAACAGTAAATCCACCTTTTACTCTCCCCGATATAATACCGTCAACTTTTACATTATCGTCATGAAGTTTTTGTAATATATCCCAACTTTCTTCACGCTTTGCTTTTTCACGACTTAAAACCGCTTCGCCATTTGAATTTTCAACTCTATCTAGAAAAACCTCAATTTCATCACCAACTCCTGGAAGTACTTTATTAGTTGGAGATTTAAATTCTTTAAGAGGAACTCTTCCTTCTGTTTTTAGACCAACATCAACAATAGCAAAATCATTTTCAATAGCTATTACAGTTCCTGTTACAATACGTCCTTCCGCAAGGCTCATTTTATTCATGCTCTCATCAAGAAGCAAGGCAAAGTCATCGATAGTTGGATTCATTTGGTTTAAAATTTGGTCTTCCATGCAATCTCCTAAACTTTCTATTTTATTTGTATTTAAATTATCATTTATTATCTATATGCATAACAGCAAAATCAAAAACAGATTTTATAGATAAATTCGTAGTATCAATTATAATTGCATCATCAGCTATTTTTAATGGAGCAATAATTCTTTCTTTATCCCTTTTATCTCTTGCTTCTATATCATACTTTATTGTTTTTAAATCAATTTTTTCATTATTTTCTTTATATTGTTCAAATCTTCTTATTGCTCTAACTTCTGACGAAGCAGTTATATAAAATTTATGATCTGAGCTTGGCAATACAACAGTTCCTATATCCCTTCCATCTACGACCGCACCATCTTTAGCAAATTCTCTTTGAAAATCCAATAAAACATTTCTAACCCCTTCAAATTGTGCGATTAAAGAGGACGCATTTGTAACTTCTATATTCCTATTATTAAAAACATTTACAGTTTTTAGATCGAGTGATTTAGCTATTTTTATAGCAATTTCCTGATCATTTAGGTCAACATTCGCACTTAACATAAGAGAGGCAACTGATCTATATAGATTACCTGTATCTAAATAAGGGATTTTGTAGGATTCAGCAAGCTTTTTTCCTAAAGTACCTTTTCCACTTGCAGCAGTTCCGTCTATTGCAATTACTAAGTTATTAATTTTCATTGTTTTTTATTTTTCCACCCATAGTCTCAATAATATCAAAAAACTCAGAAAAACTTGTATTAATAGAGCTACTATCATCAATCTCGATTGGTTCTTCGGCACCTAATCCCATGACAATAGCAGACATTGCTACCCTATGGTCTAAATTTGTATTTATTGAAAACCCCCCTTTTACAGATCCATCGTTACCATATATCGTAATATCATCATCAAAAGATTCGGATTTAATCCCTGCGGACTGTAAAATATTTTTTATAGCACTAAATCTATCACTCTCTTTAACTCTCAGCTCACCCAAACCCCTTAATAACGTTTTTCCCTCCGCATATGCAGCTGCAATAGAAATTATTAAATATTCATCAATCATAGATGGTGCAGCTATAGGTGGAATATCGATACCATGTAATTGACTATAGTTAACCCTTAAATCTACCACTTTCTCACCACTATTTTGATATTCCGATAAAAATGTAATATCAGCTCCCATCTCAATTAGAAAATCTATAAAAATAGATCTCGTCTTATTTATCATTACATTTTTAATAATAACCCTAGAGCCAGGAACAATAAGGGCTGCTACTATAATAAAAGCTGCTGAGCTTGGGTCTCCAGGAACTTCAATATGTGAAGATTTTAATTCTTTATGACCATTAATTCTTATACATTTATGTCCTAAATTATTTTTAGTTATTGTTATATTGCCTCCAAATATATTCAACAGGTTTTCCGTATGATCTCTTGTTAATACCGGCTCAATTATTGTTGTTTCTCCTCGAATATTCAAAGCTGAGAGCATAATGGCAGATTTAATCTGTGCTGATGGTATTTTCATTTCATATACAATTGGCAAAGGAGTAGAAGAACCCTTTACAGTAAAAGGTAATTTACTTTTATCTCCCTTAATAATTTCAGCACCCATCCTAAGGATTGGATCGATAATTCTATTCATAGGCCGAGATGAAAGGGATTCGTCCCCTAAAAAATCTACTGTTATGTCGCAACTTGAAATCAAACCAATTAACAATCTAGCGCTTGTACCAGAATTTCCAAGATATATAGGTTCGTCGGGTTGTAAGTATCCTCCTATACCAACGCCATTAACTATAAAATCACCATTTTCTTTTCGTTCTATATCAACACCAAATTTAATTAATGCGTTGATTGTAGAAAAAATATCCTCTGATTCAAGCAATCCCTTAATTATGGTCTTGCCTATACACATTGAACCTAGTATCAATGCTCTATGAGATATTGACTTGTCTCCTGGAATAGTAATGGTACCTTTTAGTCCAGGTGAATTAAATGCTTTTATTGATTTTTTATTTTTAATTTCCATTGTCATCTCATATATTAAATATAATGTTTATTAACATATTATGATAATATTGATAAATAATAATATTTTCTTTTGACAAAATAGCATAGCTCGTGGCAATAATTTTTAATATAGTAAATTAAGGATATAATATAGTGGCTAAATCTGAATTAGGAACCAAAAGAACCTGTTTAAAATGTAAGGTAAAATTTTACGACTTAAACAAAAAAGATATTAATTGTCCTGAATGCGGAACTTCTGTAAATGAAACATTAGAAACTTCTATACCTGACATAGAAATACTTCAAGATGCTGTAACTACCGAAGTGCCTGAAGCAAATATAGCGAAGGATAGTACTGATACCAAAGAGATCGTACCTGATTTAATAGAGGTAATTAATAATCCTCTGCTAGAAGATAGTCCTATAATTATTGATGATGATGATG
>Ga0055584_100000716_pt1 | contig 31654 bp, 20 predicted proteins | sample OSDHelmetaG_FD_58716 | JGI IMG/M metagenome (GOLD analysis project Ga0055584, IMG submission 58716) | Pelagic marine sediment microbial communities from the LTER site Helgoland, North Sea, for post-phytoplankton bloom and carbon turnover... | ecosystem: Environmental > Aquatic > Marine >... | reverse complement strand
GAGAGAAGGTATTTCTGGTTTCGTATTTTCATTTGGTTTTTCTATGAAGTATTGCGACCCGGGGCCGGGATTTTCTTCGAGATATTTTTTCATCGCCTCCCAACTGAGTCTTGGATGATCCTCGGGTGGCATGACTTGATCGAAGTCAATTTCGAGCTCAGCAGGAAGCGGCGGGATCCAATCAGGAACTCCGAACAAGGGGCGGTCGGCACGCGCCAGGTCGACATGAGGATCGATGGCAGGATAAAATGGTCTGCCATTCATTGAAACGGTGAAGTGGGCGTAGATTTCTGTATCGCCCATTCCATGCTGATCCAATGCCTGATGAAGTGCTTTGGTGTATTGCCAAACAAATTCAGAGCTCTGCAGCCACCCTGCTGAATTGGATCGAGATAATCGAGGATATCGGGTCGGATTTTGCTGCAGCCACGTTTCCACATCGGGATTGCTGAAGCGAAGGTTCAGGTCGGAAAAGCGCGATTGCAGCATCATGCGCCAGGCAAATCGGTGGCCGACTTCCGTCCACAGCGGATTGGTGGGCTTTGCGAGACACCATCGCAGAGGGAAGAGCAATTGGAAGGTGCAGTAAGTGAGCGCGATCACGAGGACAGGCTTGGATATTTTGCCTTGGCTCCGCTTAACCGGGTGCTGCTCTCGATCTTTTCGGAACGTATTCGGAGGGAGAACCAGGACCAGTAATGCAATTCCAATGATAGGGAAAAACCCAATGGAGAACAGCTGGCTGTTGATCAAGTGAAAAAGAATCAGAACAGCAGCAGCGGGTATTCGGAGAGTTTTGTGAAACAGCAGAAACGGACAAATCAAGTCGATCGCAAATCCACCATAGGCGGCTAACCAGGCAAACCGTTCCTGTTCCACGATGTTCCTGAAAAACGCGGGAATCCCACGCGTGTGCTGCAGCCAGAATCTGACAGGCTCTTGCTCGAGGAACCAATCATGATTCAATTTCGTAATCGCGCCGTAGACGTAAACCACGACGATTTGAAATTGCAGGAGCAGGTAGTTCCAGCGCGGAACGCCTTCATCCTTGAGGCCCTTTTTTCCGCGCCGCCACTGTCGGAGGCTGTTATAGGCGTCTGCTTTCGTGAAAAGCAGGATTCCGGTGATCAGAATGATCAGGTAGAAGTGGTTGTTGAACGCCGCAGCTTCGGAGAAAAAGAGGTGCGCATACCCCAGAAAGAAAATGATTGCGGCAGGGCGGAAGGCAAGCCCGACAGCCATGAGGATCGCAGCGACCAGCATGGCAGCAATTTCCAATTCCGTCATCCATTGTTGGGGGAAGTGCCGAATCCAGGAGAACCCCGGATACGAATAGTGGAAATACCGATCTGAATGAAAATCTTCGAGATGATTCCAAAGCCATCGAGCTTCGAGCACCATGATGAGTCCCCAGAGAATCCGGAATACTCCCAAGGCCGAGCCGTCGACGATATCGAACGCGGCGGATTTCCACCGATCAAGTTGACCGCTGCTCTTTTCTTCGCTCATCTCAGGAAATCAATTCCGACAAATCGAATAACCAGAGCTGCCGTCCGGTTCCTCCATGCGGGGAGTCGACGCAGACAAGCTTTCCATCGTTGCTGGAGCGAGGGTGGGCATCGCAGCGCCATTCGCCCTTGTAGGGAGCTGGTGAGTAAAGATGCGCGATGTCTTTGCGAGTGTCCGTCGGAACATGATAGAGATAGGGAATCTGATGGCGCTTCACACCGCGCGGGTAGGTGTCATTCAGGATCCATTCGACACCATTGCCGGTGGGTAGATAGGTATTGTGTCCGTTTACTGGCATCTTCTCTTCTCCGACGAGTTCGATTTCATCGGTCTTATCGCGGAACAAATAGAAACGGGATTCCTTGCCGTCCGGCTTGGTCCATGCGCAAACATGCTCAGGATCCCTCCAGATAAAATGGGACGTGTAGCCCGATGGATCCAGTACAAATAGATCCGAGCCGTCCAGGTTCGCGGTGAACATCCGAGTCACGAATCCATTGTTCACTTTGAAGTCTGCATCGTCGGGACCCTTTGCCCTCCAGCGATGAAGAAAGATGAAGCGTTTGCTGTCGGGAGAGACGAGCAGGTGATTTACATAGTTCCACTGGTCAGCAAGGGATTTACCGCGATAGGGGATTTCAGATAGCTGCTCCAAGGTGATGATCAACTCTGTCTCACCCGTCTGCATGTTAACCCGCCAGATTCCTGATTCCTTGGGATTTCGCTGACTGCGAACCGGGTCATCCACTCCCTGGTAACCATATCCGGGACGAAGATTCTGGATTCGCGCGAAGTCTGCCGAAATGCCCCATTTTCCATTAGCAGAAAGTGCGTAAATGGGGCGAGGTATCGTTCTTGTTTCTCCCGATTCCACATTGTGAATGCGGCAAACGAAGCGGTCTTTTTCCCTGTCGTTCCAGATCACTTCTGATTTCGAGCCGGGAAGCCACTGTAGCATGCAGCCCTGTTGCCATCCCCAAGAATCGCTTTTCCCGATATCGATCCACTTGTCGTTTTCCTCGATGTCGACCATGCCGACACGGATGCGATCATCGGCAGTAGGGGTGCGCCCTTCAAACTCGACCTGGTTGGTAAGCACGAATCGATTCGTGGGATCAAACTGCAATTTGTCGTAGTAACCAAACCAATGAAACCTGGGACCTTTCGTGATCGCGCGAGCGGGAACGAAATACTCGCTGAACTTTTCAATATCGTTTTCCGCTAACAAGGAGAGCTTGCCTTCACTTGCGAGGGCAGATGCTGCGGTCGTTCGGAGAAAATTGCGTCGATTCATTTTGCGTTTTCGTTAGGCTGATCGTGGAACATTAGGCATGGACTGCCAAGCGAGAAATCCTTCTGGTTGTCAAAATCGGGCGCATGGGTAAATCTGTCTGCTAATGAGCGATCCCATTCTTCAATCCTCAGTTCCTCCCGGTCGTGCCGTTGCCAGGCCTGCCGTCGTCGGATGGTATAAAGCCTATCTCGGCTTTCTGGTTTTCCTCTTTCTATTGGTGGTGGGTGCTGGAGTAGCGATACTATTTGCACCTTTGTCACCCGAAGATCTCGGTGGTATGCCGAAAGAGCTAATGGCTGGCATATACGTTGGGGGTGGACTGGTGATGTTGATCCCCTCGATTATCGGTTTTTTCCTTCCGAGATCACATGGCGCCTGGATCTTTCACCTCGTCATGATCTGCATTGGGCTGACGGGGTGCACGCTCGTGTTTTCCATTCCGCTCCTGATTTTCTGGATCAAGCCAGAAGTGAAAGATTGGTATATGCAAGGTCGGCGGTAGAGTCCTAGTCGGCTTCTTGCGAGTCAGTTGACTCGAGCAACTGGATCCGGTCTTTTTCGATCTGGATTTTTCTATCCCGATAGAGTGCGCCAAGCGCTTGCTTGAAGGCCTTTTTGCTGACACCAAAATGGTCTCGGATTTTTTCCGGCGGGCTTTTATCACTGAAGGGTAGGGAGCCGCCTTGCTCGTCCAGTTCCTTCAGTATTCGGTCGCCGAAGGAAGTGACCCTGCGGTAGCCAATCGGTTCGAGGGAAAGGTCGATTTTTGCTTCGGGCTTCATCGCAGCGATGTAGCCGTCGTATTTTTCACCGACTCGCAGCTTTTTGGAAATTCTTTCCCGATGGAGTAAGCCGCGAAATTCTCCGTCGACAATCGCCATATAACCGAGCGGTGTTTCCTCCTGAATGATCAATGAAACTTCGTCGCCAGTATCGTATTCGGGTCGTCGCTTGTTGAGGTAGCGGCTCGTCCGCGCTGAGGCAACAATCCGGCTGGAAACATCATCAAGGAAAACGTGCACGAGAACTTTGTCTCCTGTTCTGACTTTTCCCAATTGTTCGCGAAAGGGGAGGAGCAGGTCTTTGGAGTAGCCCCAGTCGAGAAATGCTCCAATCTTCGGGTGAACCGCTTTCACTTCGAGGACGACGAAGTCGCCGACTTCGCAAGTTGGTCGGGATGAAGTCGCAACGATGCGATCTTCGGAATCGCGCGAAACAAATACTTCCACTTCATCACCCTGTTCCACGTCTTCCGGGATTTCCCGATTGGGCAGAAGGATTTCGCCCAACTCGCCGCCGTCGAGATAGAATCCGTGATCTGAATCACGAACGATGACGAGATGATTGATTTTTCCCAGTTGAGCCGATTGGCTGGTCATTGGCCAAGGTATGCGAGATGAGAAAAATTGCGCGAGGAATTGATCATGGGAGCAGCAACGCCAAAATCGGGCCGAAAGAAGTTTTGCGCATCTGATCTGGTTTCGGGATAGAGGTGCGCCGACTTGGTGCCACAGAATCTTTCCTTGCTCCGGCATTGATTTCGCCGATGTTGATCGCTTCCATTTTTCTGATGCCCACGACCTTTCAAGACCAGATTGAGAAAGCCGCCGTTCTGGTGGAGGCACTCCCGTATTTTCAGGAATTTCGTGGAAAAACCTTTCTCATCAAAGTCGGGGGCAGCGCGATGGATAATCCGGATCTCGTTAGAAGATTGCTGAGGGATATAGTTTTCATGGAGTTGGCTGGCATCAATCCGGTGATTGTCCATGGAGGAGGAAAAGCAATTTCGGCTGCGATGAAGGAAGCCGGTCTCGAAGCGACTTTTGTCGGTGGCCAGCGCATCACAACTGATGAAGCGATGAGACTCGTTGAGAAAACTCTCAGTGGCAAAATCAATCCCGGACTTGTCGAGGGAATCGAAAGTTACGGAGGGAAGGCAGTCGGCGTTCCGGGTAACGAAGCTTTTATCGGAGAGCGACTCACCGGTTGGTCGGATGAAGAAAATCGGGAAGTCGAGCTTGGTCGAGTCGGTCGAGTTGTTGGATTTGAACTTTCCAAAATACAGGAGGCACTTTCTACCGAGACTGTTCCTGTCGTTTCTCCGGTCGCGTCCGAGCGTGATACCAAGTTGAGTCTAAACGTGAATGCTGATCTCGCAGCAAGTGCGCTCGCGGCGGAGCTCAAGGCCGCCAAGCTTGTTTATTTGAGCGACGTTCGGGGGCTCATGGAGGATCCGTCGGACGAGTCGACTTTGATCCAATCGCTGAATGCTTCCGAGGTCGAAGGGCTCATTGAGGATGATACCATAGGCGGCGGAATGATTCCGAAAGTCCGGTCTTCCGTCGAGGCTCTCGATGCTGGCGTCGGCAAGGTCCATATGATCGATGGACGCATCTCGCACTCTCTCCTTCTCGAGATTTTCACCGAGAGAGGTATCGGAACCGAAATCGTAAAATGACCACCGCCGAACTCACCGACCAATACGTGCTCGGCAACTACGGCCGTTTTCCTGTCTCCATGTCCCGAGGGGAAGGTGGCTACATTTTTGACGAGGATGGAAAACGCTATCTCGATTTCGCGACTGGCATCGCGGTGTGTTCGTTAGGGCATTGTCCCGAAGTTGTCAGCAAGGCGCTTCGCGAGCAGGGTGATAAACTCATCCATTGTTCCAATCTCTACCTGATTCGAGAGCAGGCGGAACTCGCACGTTTTGTCGTTGAAAAAATGATGGAGCGGGCCGGAAAGGTTTTCTTCTGCAACAGCGGTGCCGAAGCCAATGATGGCCTCATTAAGCTGGCGAGAAAACGCGCCTTCGACAAGTATGGTAAAGAGGCCGAAAAAAACGTCATCATTACCTGCAAGCAGTCCTTCCACGGAAGAACTCTCGGCGGCATCGCTGCAACGGCTCAGGAAAAGGTGAAGATCGGATTCGATCCGCTTCTTCCCGGGTTTCTTCACGTGCCTTTCAATGATGTGGAAACCTTGCGTGATGCAGTATCTGATACCACCGCGGGCATTCTCTTCGAACCGCTTCAGGGGGAAGGCGGGATCAATCCTGCGACCCCGGAATTTATAGCTGCTGCCGCCGAGCTGCGTGATCAGCACGATCTGCTTCTGATGTTCGATGAAGTGCAGGTCGGTTCCGGCCGTTCCGGCGATTGGTGCGGGTGGCGCACGATTTTGAAAGGAAGCGGAGTCGTGGCCGAGCCTGATGCGGTGAGCTGGGCAAAGGGATTTGGCGGTGGCTTTCCGATCGGGGCGATCTGGGTAGATGACGCCTGTGCTCCGGCGCTGGGACCGGGGACACATGGGTCTACTTTTGGAGGAACTCCGCTCGCCTCTGTTGTGGCGCTGGCCGTGCTTGAGGAAATAGAGAATTCCGGTGCTTTGGAAAATGTGAAGCGACAGGAGAAGGTGATTCGCGATAAAGTTGAGGCGTGGAACAATCCTCTCGTCGACTCGCTTCGCGGTGTGGGATTGATGCTAGGTTTTGTGATCTGTGAGGATGCGATGACTGGCGTCCCCGGTTTTTCGGAATCCGGCAATGCACCTGCTCTTTTTCTCGTCAACAAACTCATGGATGCGGGCATGCTGACCGCGCCAGCCGGGGACAACGTCGTGCGCTGGCTTCCTCGGCTCAATGTTACTGATAAGGAAATCAGTGAGGCATTCGACATTTTTACGGAAACGCTCGACGTACTGAGCGGATAATCGAAAGGCGAAATTATGAAACATCTTCTCGGAATCGAAGATCTCACCAAGGATGACATCGAGTCTCTCATCGGCTCGGCAATGGAGTTGAAGGCTGCTCGCAGTCTCAGTGGAGATAAGCCTCTGCTTGGTCAGACATGGGCGATGATTTTCACAAAGTCGTCGACCCGAACCCGCGTCAGTTTTGAAGTCGGGCTTAATGAGCTCGGCGCCCGTCCGCTCTTTCTTAACGCCAATGACATTCAAATTGGTCGTGGAGAACCAATCAAGGACACCGCTCGCGTGCTCGGTCGCATGGTTCACGGAATAATTATCCGTACTTTTGATCAGGAAGATGTCGAGCAGCTCGCCAAGTACAGTGGGCTGCCGACGATCAATGCGCTGACCGACGAGGAGCACCCTTGTCAGATTCTCGCGGACTTGCTCACCATCAAGGAGAGGCTCGGGGGATGGGAGAGAAAGAAGGTGGTGTTTTTCGGTGACGGTGACTGCAATATGGGTCGCTCCTGGGCCTGGGCATCGAAGCGGCTTGGCTTCGAGCTCGTCATCGCAGCGCCGGAAGAATTTCAGCTCGATGCCGATTTTCGTGATAGACTCGGTGACTCGCCTGTGACGATTACGGATGATGCCGAAGCAGCAGCTGCTGGTGCCGATGTGCTTTACACCGACACTTGGATCAGCATGGGGAAAGAAGACGAAGCGGCCGATCGACTTCGGGTTCTTGCTCCGTTTCAGATCAATAGCGATATCGTCGCCAAGGCAAATCCAGGTGCTATCGTGCAGCATTGTCTGCCTGCTTATCGTGGCAAAGAAATCACGGAAGAGGTTCTCGAATCCCACGCTGATGCAATTTTTCAGGAAGCCGAAAATCGACTGCATGCACAGAATGCCGTCCTCGTGGCGTTGGCCGGAGCGTAGCGGAAGATGGTAATCTTCCGGAACGAATGAGCCTTCGAGGTGCGTTTTTTACTGCATTTGTCGGATCTTTTCCAAGTTCCGCTGCCTTGTGAGTCGAGCTTCTCCCGCGATCATTCTTGCCAAGTTGAGTCAAAAGTTATTATGACAGTGGTGATATGAACACCCCAGTCCGCAGCGAACTTTGCGAATCTCCCGGTGAGGAGCTCGCAAATGCGATCAGTCATGGCGTCGGCGCAGTTCTCAGTGCGATCGGGCTTGTCGTGATGACCTGGATCGCCGTGCCGTTGGGTGCCTGGCACATCACCGGTGTGACGGTTTTTGGTGGCAGCCTGGTTCTCCTTTATCTGGCTTCGACGATTTATCACATCGTCACTCGCGACCCGTGGAAGCGCTGGCTGCAGGTGCTCGATCATGCGCTGATTTTTGTGCTCATCGCCGGGAGCTATACGCCTTGGTTACTGGTGAATCTTCGCGGCCCGTGGGGCTGGTCGTTGCTGGGCACGGTATGGGGAATCGCCCTTGTGGGAATGGTGTTGAAAGCTTTTTTCCTTCCCCGATTCGATAAGCTTGGAACCGCTCTGTATGTCATGATGGGATGGTTGATTTGTGTCGCCCTGAAGCCTCTCATGGAGAATGTCAGTGGCTTTGGTCTCGCCTGGCTCATTGCCGGTGGACTATGCTACACCGGAGGTGTGATTTTCTATCTGCGGAATGGTCGCTTCTCTCATTTCACTTGGCACCTCTTCGTGCTAGCTGGCAGCCTTTGTCATGTTGTTGCGGTGATTGTTGGGGTATTGGCTGCATAAAATGCAGAAATCTCACTAACGCGATTCGTGAATTGCAAACGCGCTGCGATTCTGAAAAACTCGGCCCATTCTTATGATTCGATATCTGTTTTCTATTCTTCTTCTCACGGGCTTTGCGTCCGCTGTTTTGGCAGATCAGCCGAAAGCTCAGGTTGTTCGCATTTCCATTCCAGGAAAAGGCCGCATCCTCACTCTCGCGGAGGTCGAGGTGATCAGCGGCGGCAAAAACATTGCCCCCTCTGGGAAGGCAGCCCAATCCAGCGAGAGTGCCGGAGGCAAGCCAGAACGAGGCATCGATGGTAACAAGCATCCCGATTACAACAAAGGTGGGCAGACTCACACCGCTCAGGGCAAAAATGTAAGTGACCCCTGGTGGGAACTGGATCTGGGGAAACCTTATGTGATTGAGAAAATTCAAATCTGGAACCGTAATCCGCTCGGGGAGCGCCTCGATGGATTCACTCTTCAGCTTCGCGATCAAAAGGGTCAGACCAAATTTGAAAAGAAAGGCGTGGCTGCTCCGGAGGGTTCTGTTGCGTTCACTTTCGGCAAAGAGGAAATGGAACTCGCTTTCTACAATGCCGACGGCAAGCCAGCAACTGTCCCTGTGAAGCCCGAGTCTGTGCCGGACGACTACCGCGATCCAGAGCCGTTCGCATTTCAAAAGGGCGACCGAATCGCCATCATTGGAAGTGGGCTTGCTGACCGCATGCAGCATGACGGTTGGATGGAAACCTATCTGCAGGTCTCCAATCCTGATCAGGAATTGAGTTTCCGGAATATGAGCCTGACGGGAGACCGCATTGATCGCTACCCGCGTAGCAAAGGCTTCACGGAAATGAACGACTACCTGCGCCACGTAGAGGCCGATCTGATTTTTGCCTTCTTTGGCTACAACGAGTCTTTCGCTGGGGCCAAGGGCCTCGACGAATTCGAGAAGAAGCTAGCGGAGATGATCGATCGTTACCGTGGAATCAAGCCGAATGGGGAGGACTTTGCCCGGATGGTGCTTTTCAGCCCGATTGCCCATGAGGATCTTGGTGACAAGAATCTCCCGAACGGAAAAGCGAACAACAAACGCCTCGCTCTTTATGCCGCTGCGATGCAGAAAGTGGCCGGTCACGAGGGCGTTGCTTTCGTCGACCTGTACAATCCGACAAAGGCTCTCTACGAAAGTGAAGAGGAGTCGCTCACCATCAATGGGGTGCACCTGAATGAAAATGGCAATCGTCACGTTGGCCGTATCATCGCGAGAGCTCTGTCCGGCAGCGTTGTTGAACACGATGCGAAGCTTGCTGGAACGCGTGAAGCGGTTCTCGATAAAAACTGGCAATGGCACAACCGCTACCGTGCTACTGACGGAAACGATGTCTGGGGCGGTCGTTCGACCTTGAAGTTTGTGAATGACCAGACCAATGCGGAAGTTCTTGAGCACGAGTTGACGATGCTCGATGTCATGACGGCAAATCGTGACCCGTGGATCTGGGCGAAGTCGAAAGGCAGTGATTGGAAAGTGGACGACAGCAATGTTCCCGATCCGATTCCGGTGATTTCGAATGTGGGTGGCGGTAGTAAAAGCTCGAATGCTGAGAAGGAGGGGAACCTCAACTACGTCAGCGGAGAAGAAGGACTCAAACACATGACGATGCCGGATGGGTTCGAAATGAACCTTTTTGCCGACGAAACCCAATTCCCTGAGTTGGTGAATCCTGTGCAAATGCAGGTCGATGGCAGAGGGCGTCTCTGGGTTGCGGCCTGGCCGACCTATCCCAAGTGGGAGCCAAAGAAGGAGATGAACGACGCACTTCTCATTTTGCCGGATGATGATGGCGATGGGAAAGCTGATCGCTGCATCGAATTTGCCCGCGTACACAACCCGCTTGGATTTGAATTCTGGAATGGGGGAGTTGTCGTGACTTCGCAGCCAGACATCATTTTCCTGAAGGATACGGATGGTGATGATGTTGCCGACGTTCGCTATGTGCTTTTCCAGGGGGTCGGATCGTCTGATACCCACCATGCAGCGAACAATCTGATTTTTGGCCCCGACGGCGGAATCTACTGGCAGAGCGGAATTTTCCTGCAGCACAATCATGAGCATCCGTGGGGACCTTCGCTGGAAGCTAACGCATCGGGGATGTATCGCTTTGACCCCCGTCGTTACACGATCGCTTTCCACGCTGCCAATTCTCCGAATCCACACGGAACCTCGTTTGATGACTTTGGTTATCTCTACGCGTCCGATGGAACAGGCGGTCGTGCCTATCAGGTCCGCCCCGAGGGGGGGGGCTTCAAGATGCATAAGCTGCTCGAAAAAGAAGTTCGCCCTGTGCCTGCCAATGAGATTGTGGGAAGCTCCCATTTCCCTGACGAGATGCAGGGTAATTTCCTCGTCTGCAATTCGATTGGCTATCTCGGAATCAAGCAGTACAAGCTGAATCGTGATGGCTACAAGGTGGTCACCAAGGAACGAGTTAAGCGTGGTGAGCCTGACAAAGAAGTCACTCTGGAATACAAGCAGGGTGAAGTTTGGGGAACCCCGACCGATGAACTTCTCGTCAGTTCCGACAAAAATTTTCGTCCCACCGATGCCGTATTTGGAGGCGATGGGGCCCTTTATGTTTCCGACTGGCACAACGTCATCATCGGACACATGCAGCACAACATCCGAGACCCCAGCCGCGATCACAAGCATGGTCGAGTCTACCGGATGACCTATCCTGAGCGTCCTCTGCAAAAGCCTGTCGCGATCGACGGTGAGTCTGTTGTGGCTTTGCTGGATAACTTCAAGCATCCAGTTATGCACGTTCGCCATCGCATTCGAATTGAGCTTTCTGAGCGCAGTGCCGATGAGGTCATTCCGGCCGTGAAGAAATGGGTGGAGCAGTTTGATCCCAAGAAAAAGGAAGACGCGATCCCTCTTCTGGAGGCACTCTGGGTTCACCAACAGTTCAATGCGCGTAACCGCGACCTGCTGGATACGGTTTTGGCATCAGTGGAACCTCACGCCGTGACTGCGGCTGGTGTCGTAAAGCATCACTGGGATGTTGCTGACCCTGTGAAGAACGTGGTCACTAGTCCGATCGAGCAAGTGGAAGAAAAGATCGAGGTCACTGTGCCAAAGCATCTTTCAAAAGTTGATGCGAAAGCCTACACGCTCGGAGCGGAAGTCTTCCATCGGGATGCTCACTGCGTAACGTGTCACCAGGCATCGGGCGAAGGTCTTTCCAGCGGTGATATTCACATGTTCCCACCGCTTGTGGAGAGTCCATGGGTGATTGGGAGTGAAGAGCGTTTGATCAAGCTGACCTTGCACGGCCTCTGGGGGCCGATCGAAGTGAATGGTATTACCTACGATCCATCAAAAGGAGTTCCTCCAATGACTGCGTTCAAAGCGCTTCTCGATGACGAGGAGCTTGCTGCAGTTTTGACTTTTGTCAGGAACAGTTGGGGCAACAAAGGATCGGTAGTGAAGCCGGAAACAGTGAAGAAGGTTCGCGAAGCGACCAAAGGTCAGCAGGTTTTCTACAAGCCCGAGGATTTGCTGATGGATCATCCCTTGCGGTGAAGGAAATCTGACTGGGGCGAAGTCATGTAGCGGAAGTGATTACACTTTCGGGCTTTGCTCTTTCACTCCAAATTTTGGAAGCAACGGAACTTTTCCAAGTTTCTCTGCAAGGCTCTGCTATTTCTTTAAGCGTTTTGGATTGCGGGCAGGATTGAGCAGGAGGGGAATGAATTGCTGCTGCTCATCTTTGCGAAACTCCTCGAGACCCAGGCGGATGCTTTCAAGATCATTTCTCAGGCGAAACGATCCGAAAATGCGATCCCAGATCGAGAGCAGGGAGGTGTAGTTGGAATTGGTTTCCGCGACCTGGTCGGAGTGATGGACCTTGTGCATGGCTGGAGAAGCAAAAAAGAGGCGGAAGGCCCGATCGATGCCACCAGGCAGGCGGATGTTGGAATGGTGAAACTGAACGATAGGGAAAAGAATCAGCTCATAGAGAGCGAGGTGCCAGAGTTCCGTGCCGAGTAGCATGAGCAGGGGGATTCGAAGCAGAGAAGAGAGAGCGATTTCCCCGAGATGAAAGCGATTGGCAGTCGTCACGTCCATCCTCGTATCGCTGTGGTGAACGCGATGGAAACGCCAGAAAAAGGGAACGACGTGATTGATCCGATGCCACCAGTAGGTCCAGCAATCAAGTAGGAGAATCGCAATCACTGCCTCGGTCCAACGCGGCCATTCGAAAAGCCGGAGCAAGCCGAAGTCCCGGGTAGAGGAAAAGTCGACGGCCCATTTCCAGGCGGTAATGAAAACTAACCCGACGACGACAGCGTTGATGATTGCCAATGCGAAATTCACAATTCCATGAAGGAGACGTTCCTTTCCCCGATGCCGAAAAAAGGCGAAACATGGCGACACGCTTTCCCAGAGAAGCATGACGAGAAGGACTGCTACCGTAAGGATCGGTGCAATGGAGTCGAATGTCTGGGCTGGTTCTTGCATTGCGGTGACGTAGAGAGTGTAAGTTCGATTCAAGGTCGCTGCATTTCGTAAATGAGGACTCTTCGAGTAACCCATTTGTCGTATCAGCGCGCCGCAAAACGGCAAGAGAAAGTGAATTCTTTAGCCTGATAAGAATTGACACCTTCGAGGGAATCTTTTCCCCTCTCTCCATGCTTGATGAATCGGAAGCTCTTTCCCGGATTGTCGCCTCGGTCTCGCCGGGGCCGGTGACTTGTGTTCCGATCGAGTTGGGCCTTGGGAAAGTGTTGGCCCAGGATGTGATCGGCGCGGTTGATTCGCCACCCTTTGATAATTCAAGCATGGACGGCTATGCGGTTCGTGCCGCCGAAGCGAAAACGGGCGCGACGATTCGGGTCTCTGCGGAGGAGCAGGCCGCTGGTCCTGACCTGGGACTGAGTCTCCGTGAGGGTGAGGCGATTCGCATTTTTACCGGAGCTCCGATGCCGGATGGTGCGGATGCCGTGATCATGCAGGAGGATGCGAATCGAGACGGCGACGTGATCGAAATTCTGGAAGGAGTCGAATCGGGCGAGTTCATTCGCCGGCAGGGAGGAGACGTCTGCGCTGGTCAGCGGCTCTTGTCGCAAGGGGATGAAATTACACCCGTGAGAATCGCGCTGCTTGCGTCACAAGGAATCTCAGAAATACCCGTCCATACCACGCCCTTGGCGCAGATCGTTACTACAGGTGATGAATTGGTTCCGCCCGGAGTGTCGCTTTTGCCGGGAGAAATTTACAACAGCAATGGCCCGCTGCTGCAGACCGCGGTGATGGATGCGGGTGGAACAGGAGCGAGGTCTCACGCGATGGATGATCCGAAGGAGTTGGCTGAAGTTTTGCGCGAGGCTTTCCGTGCGGCTGACATGGTCATTATTGCCGGCGGAGTTTCAGTTGGGGAAAGAGATTACGTGAAGGAAGTTCTGACCGATATCGGTGTGGAAATAGATTTCTGGCGGATTCGATTGAAGCCGGGGAAACCCTTTCTCTTTGGGCGCCATCCTGATGGTCCGGTCGTGTTTGGGTTGCCGGGAAACCCGGTCTCTGCCTTCGTTACGTTTTCGCTCTTTGTCAGGCCGGTGATCCGACGCCTCCTCGGATTTCCCGAAGAGCAAACGAGTCTTGAGAAAGTCCATGCTGTTGCCGGCGAGGAAATTGGGAATTGGGGAGATCGCCCTCATTACTTGCGTGGATTCCTGAAAGATGGAGTGTTTCGTTTGTCAGGATCGCAACAATCCCACGCGGTATTTGGTCTGAGCCGGGCAAATTGCCTCGTTCGTCTGGAGCCCGAGAAGACAGTCGAGAGTGGGGAAGATGTGGATTGCTTTCGGCTGTGAGCCGACCTTGACAGGCTGCGGGGCAACGTCGATGCGTTGGGGATCATGACCCAACAAGTTTCCGACCTTCATGTGGTTTCCAATGTGCCGCTTCCAGCGCCTGCTTTCATGGCGCACGAACACCCGCGCACGGAGAGTCAAGCCAGTACGGTAATCGAGTCACGTCAGCGTATCGAGGACATCCTGCAGGGGCGCTCGGATCGCTTTCTCGTCATCGTTGGACCATGTTCCATTCACGATCCTGCCCAGGGTATCGAGTATGCGGAGCGACTTGCGAAATTGAATGACGAAGTGAAGGATAAGCTCGAGATCGTGATGCGTGTCTACTTTGAGAAACCGCGTACGACGGTAGGTTGGAAGGGATTGATCATGGATCCGGATCTCGATGGCACGGCGGATCTTGCGACCGGTCTCGTCATCGCTCGAAAACTTCTTTGTGACATTCTCGAACTCGGTGTTCCGACGGCGACGGAATTTCTGGATCCGATCACGCCGCAATACATCGCTGACTTGATCTGCTGGGCTGCGATTGGGGCTCGGACCGTCGAGTCACAGACGCACCGCCAGATGGCATCTGGTCTTTCCATGCCGGTTGGATTCAAAAATGCGACATGGGGTGGAATGAACGTCGTCGTCAATGCACTGAAGGCAGCAGTCGCCGAGCAGACCTTCTTCGGGATTAGTCCCGAAGGTGTGGCATCTATGGTCAGCACGAAAGGGAATCCGAACTGCCACACAGTTCTGCGTGGCGGTGATGACGGTCCCAATTATGATGCCGATGCGATTCAGTCAGCAATGGGAGATCTGCAAAAAGGCGGCGTTTCTGAAGCTATCGTAGTGGACGCAAGTCACGCGAACTGCTCAAAGGATTTCGAGAAAATGCCAGGTGTGTTTGAAGATGTCTTCGCACAGCGAGTCGCTGGAAATACGAGCATCGTGGGAGCGATGCTGGAAAGTAATCTGGTGGAAGGAAACCAGAAGATTCTCGAAGACCGTTTCGGCATGAAGTGGGGGCAGTCAGTGACGGACCCGTGCATCAGTTGGGAAGTGACCGAGCGGATTCTGCGCGAAGCTGCGAAGAAACTCTGAAAGTCCGCAAGATTCTGCACATAGGTCTAGGTGTCGATGTTGTCGGTTACTGGCATTGCACCCGAGCGACGCAAAAACACGCTTTCCAATTCTGCAGAACGGTTGGAGTCTGAAACATGCGACTTTTGTTTTTTCTATCTTTGTTCGTCGGTTTTGCGAATGCGCTGATTGCGGCGGATCGACCGAATGTTGTCTGGATTGTTTCGGAGGATAATTCGAAGCACTATTTGAAGCTCTTTGATAATGCAGGTGCAGAGACGCCGAATATTGCAGCGCTTGCAGAGAGCGGAGTACTATTTACCCGCGCCTTTTCCAATTCTCCGGTTTGCTCGGTTGCGAGAACGACACTAGCGACCGGATGTTTTGCCCCGAGGATCGGAACGCAGTTTCATCGACGTTCGGGGTTGGCGAATTTGCCGGAGGGTCAGAAGATGTTCATGTCGTATCTCAGTGAGGCAGGCTACTACACGACGAACAATTCAAAGAAAGACTACAATGCGGTCGAGTCGGCAGGAACCTGGAACGAATCTTCGAAAACAGCGACTTGGCGAAATCGACCAGACAAGGCTACTCCATTTTTTCACATGGAAAGCCACGGGCAGTCTCATGAGAGCAGCCTTCATTTCAGCGAGGAGTCCTATCAGAACGACCCGACGAAGAATGATCCGGCCACGGTGAAACTCCCGCCCTATTTCCCTGATACTCAGCTCTTTCGATACACCTACGCCCGCTACCTCGACAACATTCAGACGATTGACGGGATTGTCGGCAAAACGGTAGCGAAGTTAAAAGAGGATGGCGTATTGGAGGACACCTTCATTTTCTACTTTGGCGATCATGGGGGAGTCCTGCCGCGCGGAAAGGGGTACGTCTACGAATCCGGTCTGCATGTGCCACTGGTCGTTCGTGTGCCGAAAAATTTCCGACATCTCGTGAATCTTGAGCTGGGGACTGAGTGCGATGGCTTTGTCAGCTTTGTAGATTTCGGTCCGACCGTTCTGAAATTGGCCGGTGTCGATGTGCCGGAAAAGATGGACGGAGTGCCCTTTCTAGGGGAAGAAGTCACTTTGGCGGAACTTTCTCAGCGCGACTCTGCTTTTGGCTATGCGGATCGCTTCGATGAGAAATATGAGATGATTCGAACGCTGCGGATTGGTGATTGGAAATATATGCGGAGTTTTCAGCCGTATTATCCCGATGGATTGCAGAACAACTACCGCTACAAGATGCTGGCATATCGCGAGTGGAGAGATCTCTACAATCAGGGCAAGCTCGGCTCGGATCAGCGCCATTTTTTCGAGCCGAAACCAGTGGAGATGCTATTTGATCTGTCCACGGATCCTCACGAGGTGGATGATCTTTCCGGAGATGCCGACTGCCAGGCTCGCTTGCTGGAGATGCGTGAAAAACTGAACGAACGCCTCCTCGCGATGCCGGACCTGAGCTTTTTCCCTGAGAATGTGCTGTATGATGAGGCTATGAGGGATCCTGTTGCTTTTGGCGAAAAAAACCGGGAACGGATCACGTCAGCTCTGGATGTCGCCAATTTGATGCTGAAGCCGATTGGCGAAGCCGAGGGTCCATTGCGCAGTGCGTTTCGATCTGCCGATCCAGTAATTCGCCAGTGGGCACTGACGAGTTGCGCAGCGTTCGGAGATAGCGCGAGTGAGTTGATTGAGGCTGCGAAACCATTGTTGCGAGATGAAGATCCGATCGTGCAAGTTCGGGCGGCGGAGTTCCTGGGGCTGCTAGGGGCTGTTGACCCGCGCGGAACTCTGATTGAAGTCATCAACGACTCCGATCATCCGGTGGTGCATTTGATTGCCTTCAATGGGGTGGCCCTGTTCCACGATCATTCGAAAACATCCTATCCGTTTGAGGCTGAAGATTTTGTCGGAGTGAAAGGGGAAGCCGAGAGGCGAATTCTGTATCTTCAAGGAGACTGGATTGGCAAAAAGCCCAATCGAAAGAAGGGCAAAAAAGGCAAAAAGTGACCGGTTTTTGTCGAGGGCTGAGGATCTGGGGGCCTCGCTACCTGTCATAAAAAAAGCTTCGATTTATTGAAACAATTGCTGGTGGCGCGGTTATATTGCGATAGTCGAAGTTGCTTTGGGCGGCGGAGAATTGGGCAAAAGGAGACGGATCGGAATGATTTGTTTTTTGATTTCTGATTTTCCCGAACTGCCACACTGGAGCGCTGAACTTCTGCCTCATCATTCTTACCGTCCGACGAAACCTCTCAACTCCTCCCAAGTATTACCATTATGAAACTGCGGCTCTCTGCCCTGCTGCCCCCTTTGCTGGCTTGTGCTGTCATCTTGCTCTTTGTGTTTCTCACCGGACGTGCGGGGTCAAAAACGGATTCTCAAGCCAATGCAGGTGTCGTGCAATCCGAGGCGGAAAAATCCTTGGCTGCAGTGAACCAAATTTCGGAAGCGAGTCTCGAGATTACTCACACCGAGAAAGCTCAAGGGGCTGAGCAAGTGACGGAGCAAGTTTTGACTCAAGCCAAAGCAGTCACGATGAGCGAGGAAGACAGTGATCTACTGCAGCGTCGACAGCAGTTCACTGCGATTGCGCCTGAGCCGGTTCAGTTTTCCAAGTCAGCTCTTGAAAGACTCTTCTCAGCTAACAAGGGGGATGATGTGGAGCTTCCTACCGAACCCCCACTGAATGGAACGGTCACGCACAACTTTGTTCACGAGACGGGCGGCAGAGGCTTCGGTGTTCAGCTTCGAGATGTTCCTGCGTCTCAATTTGCGGTTGATGTTGATCAGAATGGCAATGTCAAAGGTCATTTGATGCAGGATGGTAATCCGGAAGCTTTCACTATCGAGGAAGATGCTAACGCAGATTCTCTTATCATGGCAAAAACTATGGCTTCCAACATCGTCTGTATTTCGACGAATAAGAATTCGGTAACTTTAGGTATTCCACCGGCGGATGATGAAGGCGTTGATGAAGGCGTTGAGGAAGGCAAAAGCTTGGGGGTGATTCCCATCTTAAATAGCCGCCCAGGTGCAACACGTGTGATCTATCTCGATTTTGATGGTGAGGTAGTTGAAAACACAAGCTGGCTCGGCGGAAACCGAATCGATGCCCAGCCATGGGGCGATGACGCATCTATTGCGGGAATTTTCGCGGTTATCGCGGAGGATTTTGCGACTTTCAATGTCAATGTGACGACCGATCGAGCTGTCTTTGATGCCGCCCCTACCAACCGGCGATGCATGGCGATTTTTACGCCAACGAAAGACGCAGCACCCGGTGCTGGCGGGGTGGCTTATCTGAACTCCTTTGGCTCCGCAGTGAACTACATGTGCTGGGTTTACAACCGCGGTTCGAGGAATGCCGGTGAAACAGGTTCTCACGAGGTCGGGCACCAACTGGGGCTGCGCCACGACGGCCGGAACGCGAACGACGAGGTGTACTACCGTGGACATACTCATGCGGCGACGAATGTTCGCTGGGGCGCGATTATGGGGGCCAGCTTTGGGCAGCGAATTTCTCACTGGTCAAAAGGGGAGTATCTCGACGCAAATAGAACGGAAGATGACCTCGCTGAGATCCAGGACTACTTGCCTCGGCTTATTGATGATCATGGAAACAGCAGGGGGGCAGCCACTGCGATTCCAACTGGTGTAAGCGAAGCTTTTTCGACAGGTGGAATCATTACCGAGAGTTCTGATGCCGATTTTTTCCGCCTGAATCTCAATAAGGCTGGAGATGTAACAGTGAATGCGGATCCGATCGACCCGACGTACACGAATCTGGATATCGTGCTTCAGGTCGTGGATTCGTCGGGAAATGTTCTGCAATCTCACTCTCCCGAGGGACCTTTTGATGCATCAATCACCTTAACTAATCTGCCGGTTGGGGATTACTACATCAACGTAAGGGGGGGAGGTCTTGATGCACAGGGGTTTGCCAATTTGGGATACAATGATTACTCCAGTATCGGGCCATACACCCTGACGGGAGCATACCCGTATCTGCTGCGGCCTGGCATACCGGAAGGGGTGACGGCAACCGATGGCACGTCGACAGACAATGTCTTTGTCAGCTGGAATTCAACGAGCGATACAGATGGATACCGGATTTACCGGAATCAGAACAACGACAGTACCACTGCGACACAGATTGCTGACGTCACTACGACTTCCCTCACGGATACTACGGCGCTCCACAACGTGACCTACTACTACTGGGTGGTGGCCTATAACGTTCAGGGCGATTCTGAATTTTCGAGTTCAGACACAGGGTATCGTCGCTTGCCTCTTCCTGAAAGTCCGTCGGGATTGACGGCTAGCGATGGTGCATCAACCGCATACACCCGACTGAATTGGGGTATCGCGAATTTTGCGTATGAGTATGAGGTGTATCGGAATACGACAAACAGCACTAGCGGGGGAACCTTGCTCGCCACAACGTCATCCACGACCTATGACGACACGACGGGAGCCCAAGGAACTAACTACTACTACTACGCGAAATCTGTGAACCCCGAGGGTGAGTCTGGCTTTTCGAATGTGAATTCCGGTTATCGCAGGATTCCGCCACCGGCGACACCGACAGGGGTTTCAGCTACTGACGGATCGTCACCGACAGAGACTGCGGTGACCTGGAACTCCGTTCCTCTCGCCGCGAGTTACTATGTCTATCGAAACACGACAAATACTTCGAATGGTGCAATCAACATTGGAGGAACGACCGGAGCGCTTACTTACTCAGACACGACCGGAGTTGCGGGTGCCGTTTACTATTATTTCGTGAGAGCTCTCAATGATCAGGGATTCTCCGGATTCAGCGGAGGGAATTCCGGTTTTCGACAGCCGGTAGCTCCGATCACTCCTTCGGGCACGACTGCATCTCAGGGGGATTTCCAGAATACTGTTCGTGTGATTTGGGAACCGACAGACGATACTCTCGAATACAGGGTCTATCGAAATCTCAAAAATTCCTTCGAGGGAGCTACTTTTCTGCAGAGGCAGCCTCGTCTGATTTACTATGATAACACGGCAGAGTCCGGGAGGACTTATTACTACTTCGTTGTGGCGACGAATGCCGTTGGTAGTTCCGATCCATCAGCGCCAGTGGTCGGATACGTTGGCGAGGAAGATGAAAAGGATGACGAATACGAGAACAACGACATCTTCCAGAACGCACACTCCTTGAAGTCAATGGAAGATGAGTGGCTCAGCAGTGATGATGGCGAGGGAATCGCAAATGACACTGATTGGTATGAGGTAAAGTCAGGGAGTGATGGATCCCGCATCGATGTGATTGTTTCTCACTTGCAGGGCGAGGATGATCTTGAGATCGCACTCTATGATGCCCAAGGGAACGAAGTTGCAGCAGGTGACTCGGAAGATAATGCCCAGGTGCTTTCTTATGACGGCGTTTCTCCTTTAAATTCCTATTACCTTGTCGTTCGAACCGTCGATGGGGTAGGTATTCCCTATGACGTTACCTGGTCGTCTTTGCGTTCCGACGAATCTGGACTCGCGATCGACTCCGGTGTCGGATTCAATCCAGCTGCCATGCGCGGGGTTGGCTTTACCAATTCCTCTGGTGCCAGACAGACAATTAGCCATATCAGCAAGAGCAAGTTTTCACGATCCGCGTTCTTCGAGGTCAAAAACACCAGTGCGATTCGGGATGAGGTGGTGACTCGCGGCACTCCACGTAGCCGGAAGTTCGCCGTGTCTTACATGAAGTATGCAGGGGATGCGGTCGAGAATGTTACCGCAAGCGTCGTCACTTCGGGTGAGTCAACCGTTCTGCCCCCCCAAGGGGATGTGAGATTTCTTACCCGCATTTCACCGGTTGGAAGAGTAAAGAAAAAGCATCTTGGAGGGCGGTTTTATCAAATTGTCAGTAGCGAATCGGCAACTGATTTAACTGCCGCGGATACGAACCGTTTCCACGTGGTCAAATTGAGGAAGCGTAAGAGGCGCCGCTAGTCAGGAGGAAGGTGAGGCCTGTAATGGCAGGTCCTCACGCACGCTCGCCTTGTTGGGGCCTGGCGCTTTCCGGTAGTGACTTAGCTTATCGTTGGGAGACAACCGGCTTGCTCTTAATTATTGGAAGCAGATTCGGCCGATTGAATCGCGAGATGATTTTTTGTAGCCTTCAGCTATCACTGTAACTCGCTGTCGATGAGGTCACTCCCGTTGTCACTTCGGATGTGCTCAGGAGTTCCGTGGATATCCATCAGCCGCTTGAGCTGCCGACGAACATCGCAGGAGCGGATTCGACGATCCACGTGGATGAGGTGGTTCTCCCGGGTGAAGTAATCGACGATGGTCAGCATCTTCAGCCGAACTCCCCGGACCGTGCGATCATAAATGAAGTCCCAGATCCAGACATGCCCTCGATGCGTTGCCTTTGTAGGCAGTCCGGTGCCTGTCCCCCTTCGACGCTGCCTGGGTTTCCGCGAAGTCCCATTTCACGCCGTAGTCCTTGCACCACGAGCTTGCCGACCTGCCAACCCTCATTTTGGAGAAGCCGGGTGACTTTCTCGTAGCGCAACTGACTGAACCAGAACTGAGAGCACTGCAACAAAGTAACTCTAACAGAAGGTCGCCCACGCCATCGATTTCCAGACTTCGGAGCGGGGGATTTTGATTTTTTCCCTGATGACTTGCTCCACTCCGGCTTCGCGAAGTTGCTTCGCGGTTTTTGCTGCTAGGATCATGGGGAGGCGTGTAGAAAATCGCACGCGCGCATTTCGAATGGATCCCGCGTAGCGCGGCGTTTCTTCGAGGTAGGACTCGCAAAGAGCCAGCCAGCGGTCGAAAACCGGGGCAAGACATTCGGGAGTGAGAGGCGACTCGCCATCCCAGCCTGCAGTTTGCAGTTCGTCCTCTGGCAGATAACAGCGCGCAGTAGGGAGATCGTCGTGCAAATCCCGGAGGATGTTGATGAGCTGTAGAGCCTGTCCGAGTCTCTTTCCTTGCCTTAGCAAGGTAGTAGCTTTGTCAGGGAGTGCAAAATTCTCTCCCAGGTTCGTATACCCGACCTTGGTCCAGAATTGCCCGACCGATCCGGCGACCCAGTAAGTGTAGCGAAGTAAATCGTCTCCGCTTGGAAGCGCGGTCAGTTTTCCCGGGGGGAAAGAAATCAGATCCTGACTCTGTCCGTGAATGATCGTCAAAATGACTTCTTCGAGATGACTTCGATTGTCGTCGTCAATTTTACCCAGCAGCCCGAATATGTCATTTGCATGGGCGACGAGGTGTTTTTCCCCTTCGTGAGAATGAGTCTGCGGGAGAGGGATCGCATTTCCCGGTAAGGCACGGTCTCCCGCAATGATTGCCTGTCGCATGCGGGCCAGAATCTCGAGCCTCTCATCAAGCTCAAGCCCGGGCGCGTCCGCTACCGTATCACTGAGCCGCGCCAGCAAATACCCCAGCGAGATGGGTTCCCGCATCGCTTTCGGAAGAAAGCGCATGCTGAGAAAAAAAGACCGCGAAACAGAGCGGAGAAGATCATCATCGACCGGCATGGCGGGAGTCTAGACCGGAAGCCGCGGTTTTGCCAGCCGCTGCATCTTTGCTCAGTTTTTTTGGGAGATGATTTTTTTAATTCGATCGACGAATGATTCCGCTGTCCCAGCCTCTGCGACTGAGAATGGATAGCCGTTTTTCGCAATCTGATCACCTTTGATTTCGTGGATGCAGTAGGCTGAAATTGGATGGGCAAAGTGCGCGTATTCCCAGATGTCGAGTAACGCGATGTAATCGGTTTTATCCCGTAAGCCACAAGGGTCATCTTCAAAGTCGTGATTGCAGGGAATCATCAAGTGCGATCCGACTTTGATTTCTTTTCCCTTGTATACTTCAAGGATTTCGCATTTTGCGATTCCGTGATAGGTGAAATTCTCACCCTCGTTTATTGGGAAATCAGAAACCTCGACGACGCGAATTCGCAAGACCGCATCAGAATTATTTACCTTATCGGTTAAGGTCAAACGTACCGTCAGTCCGAACGCGACCGGAGTCAGCTGAAAGAGAAGGAGCAGACTGAGAATTGCGATTATTTTCATAGGATGTCTGGGATTGTGTGAGGCCTGCCACCCACTATTGGGGGAGATCCTCTGGGCTTGATCGATTCGCGCCGATCTGGGGCCGCCTACTCTGCCCCGTTCTGCTCATTTTCTGGTATAAACAACTGGGGATGGACTTCCGAGTCGCGCCATTTTGATTCATGAATTCCGAAGTTGAGTCGGGCAGAATTATCTCCCCTGAACGGCTCGGTCCAGTGCTTCGTTGTAAACGCGCAATCGCACCTCGGAGTCGACACCCCTGTTTCGCATTTCCATAACTCGGCGGGCAATTTCTTCCCGCTTTTGCGGTGTGATCTTGTTCAACTTTGTCAGCATTTCTGGAGAAGGGGGGCCGCGGTGGCCGTCGCCACGAAAACCAATCCTCGGATCCCGGGCCGCGCGACGGGCATCCTCGATTTGTTCGGCAGTTAGCGTTCCTCCACCAGAGTCATTTCTTCCACCCGTAGTTCCACCGGAACGATTGCCCCCTTGGCCTTTGAATTCGACCTTCGCGTAGCGAATCGCAACAATCTGGCCGCCGTCGACTTGAATCTTAGCCGTCAGCGATTCGAGGTCAGAATCATTGCCATTTACCCCGACGAGCCGCCAGCCATCCTTATTCGCCTGCGCAGTAACGACATGCGAAACGGTCGCGCTGGAATCGAAGAGAGTAGCGTAGACTTGCCCTTCGATCGTGGCAATCCCGGTCAGGACGAGTGTTTCGGAAAGATTGATCGAGCGACGGAAAGGCGAAGCGCTTTTCAAATCAGTGAAGTTCTCGGCGGTGACTGCCTCAGGCAGAAACGCGACATTCGCTTCCTGCGGTTCTCCCCATAGTTCAACCGGAACCGTCGCCAGGCCGACTCCAAAGCCCGTGATCAAGAGCAGAGACTTTCCACAGAAATGAGAATAGAGCCGGAGCGACATCTGGAAGGAGGATGACGTAAACCGCAGTTCGACTCAATCTGAATTCTCCACTTCTTTTTCGCAAGCGGCGGGGGCAGTCATTTCAGCTCACATCGATCTATCGCGGGGAACAGTGACTGTCCGGCAGGGCAAAGGGGATAGAGATCGAGTAACGATGCTACCAGCGGGCCTGCAAAAAAAATGGCTGAGCAAATCGAGAAAGCACGTTCGATCTGGCGAAAGGATCGTGAGGCAGGACTTCCAGGCGTCCACATCGGGGGCATTGGAGAGAAAATTCTCTCTCGCTGCAGAAAGCTTTGAGTGGTTTTGGTTGTTCCCGGCCCGACAAATATCGATCGACCCGGAAAGCGGAGTGAGACGACGGCATCATCTGCATGGCCAGATTTACAGCGAAGCACTCAAACGTGCGGTAAAAGCGGCGGGAATCGAAAAACGAGTTACGAGTCATGCCTTGCGCCCATCCTTCGCAACCCATTTGCTGGAAGCTGGAACCGACCTGCGAACGATTGACTCGACGGCTCCGCACGTTGCCCCCATGAGGGCTGCCCACAGGATGGCTGTCTCGGAGCGCACGCAGCATTCCTCGGCTCGCCTACGGAGTTATATCCACGTGTGGCTGTTGGCACGAACGGTCTCAGTGTCGAGAGTCCGCCGGACGATTTTCTCGGCTCTACGCGAATCCAAATCCGTCAGGATGAGAATTTGTTCTCGCTTAACCCTGTTGGCGCCCCCGCCTGACAGGGTTGCGTATCTTGGAATCTTGACGGTAGAGCGGTCGTTCCGTTAGATAATCGCTAGATTTTCTCTCATTATGACCAACGCGATTCGATTTTTCATCCTCGGAATTTGTTCTCTTTCCTTTGTGTCTTATGGCCAGAAGGCGAAGGCACCGGCGAAGTATGATGCTTCGGTTCCTCCGGCCACCCATTCGGAGGTTCAATATGGTGACCATGTGCGACACGTTCTGGATTTCTGGAAAGCGGAGTCGGACACTCCCACTCCTGTTGCTTTTGTGATTCATGGCGGCGGATGGACCGGAGGATCCAAAGAGAGATTGCACCGCTTTGCGGACCCTAATGCCCTCCTCGAGGCCGGGATTTCTGTGGTGGCGATCAACTACCGATTGATTAATAGAGATCCTGACAAGGATACCACTCCTCCCGTAAAAGCTCCGCTGCACGATGCGGCTCGGGCTCTGCAGTTTGTTCGCAGCAAGGCAAAGGAATGGAATATCGACAAGGAGCGAATCGGCGCCGCCGGGGGATCGGCAGGCGCGTGTTCCAGTCTGTGGCTCGCCTTTCACGATGACCTCGCAGATCCCGACAGCGATGATCCCGTCGCTCGCGAATCGAGCCGGTTGTGGTGCGCGGCCGTGATTGGTGCGCAGACCAGTCTCGATCCCAATCAGATGAAGGAGTGGACTCCCAACAGTCGTTACGGAGGTCACGCTTTTGGTCTGAAGAATTTTACCGACTTTCTGGAGAAGCGCGAAGAGGTCCTGCCATGGATCAAGGAGTATTCGCCCTATGCTCTGGTATCAGAGGACGATCCAGCCATCTATCTCTCCTACAGCCGTCCTCCGGCGATCGGGCAGGAGCAAAAGGATCCTACTCATACCGCGAATTTCGGTGTGAAGTTGCAGGAGCATTGTCAGAATACGGGCGTCGCATGTGAACTCGTGTATCCTGAGGTTCCTGATCAAGAGCATGCGTCTTCGACGGATTTCCTGATCGCAAAGCTCAAGGGCGACGGAGAGGGCGAATTTGTCTCCCTCTTCAACGGGAAAAACCTCGATGGCTGGGATGGGGATCCGAAGTTGTGGAAGGTCGAGAATGGTATGATCGTGGGAACTTGTGAGGGGCCCGATCAGTTGGATCACAATTCCTTTTTGATCTGGCGTGGGGGCACGGTGAAGAACTTCGAGCTGCGGGCTACGATGCGGGTGGTGGGGGACAACAATTCCGGCATTCAGTATCGAAGCCAGGAGCGCAAGGACATCGCTCCTTGGGTGATCTCTGGCTACCAGTGCGACGTGCATCCGGCGATTGAGCATACGGCAATGACCTACGAAGAGAAGGGCCGGGGAATTTTCGGGCTGAACGGGAAGAACGTTCTGCTCGATCCAGACGGGGCGCGGTGGCTTTTATCAGAACACGATCCGGTCGACGTCGATGTCAGCGATTGGCAGGAATACACAGTGATTGCGCGGGGCAACCACCTGATCCATCAGGTCGCCGGGAAGACGACTTCTGAGTTGATCGATTGTCACGAAGAAGGGCGCGCGCTGGAGGGGCTCCTTGCGATTCAACTCCATCGGGGAAATCCGAACCAGGTAGAGATTCGGGAAATGAAAGTAAAGGCATTGGATGACGATGCTGAAATCATTCTGTTTGATCCTGACAAATCTCTCAAAGGAGCAACACGGATTGACCGACCAAAGACAGGGCGTCCCCAGGGAACGGGCCCCGTTTTGCCGAAGGCAAAGAAGAATTAGATCATGATTCGCTGGACCTTGTTGGTGGGGTTCATCACCAGTGCGGTATTCGCCACGGGAGCGGAAAAGAATCAACCCAACGTCATTCTCATCCTCGCCGATGACATGGCAGTGGGGGACTTGTCGTGTTTCAACAAGGACGCCAGCCGCACTCCAAACCTGGATCGTCTCAAATCCGAGAGTGTCTATTTTTCCCAGGCCTATTCCGGTTCATCGGTTTGTGCTCCGGCACGGGCGTCTCTGCTCACCGGGCGATACCCACACCGCACAGGCGTTGTGACGCTGAACATGGAGAAGTATCCCGAGTTTACGAGGTTGCGGCTAGATGAGGAGACGCTTGCCGATCGCTTCCGGTCCGGCGGATACCAAACGGGAATCATCGGGAAATGGCATCTTGGTCTCGGCGAAGAGTATCATCCTCTCAAGAGGGGATTCGATGAGGTGGAGGTTTTTCTCGGTCACCTCATGGCGCAGAGCTATTTTGCGTTCCAGCTCGATATCAATGGAACAGTCGAAGACTTCAACAAGCCGAATGACTACCTGACGAACGAGTTGTCGAGCCGTGCGATTGAGTTCGTGCGCCGGAACAAGGGGGCGCCATTCTTTCTTCATCTTGCTCACTATGCTCCCCACCGTCCGATTGATGCTCCGGCGGAGCGAGTGAAGCCCTATCTGGATCAGGGATTGAGCGAAGAGACTGCAACGGTCTACGCAATGATCGAAATCATGGATGAGGGAATCGGGGCACTGTTGGAGGAACTCGATGAGTTGGGCATTGCAGAAAATACCATCATCCTTTTTGCGAGCGATAACGGGCCTGATCCGTTGGTGGAAAAGCGGTTCAATAACGGTCTGCGTGGGGCAAAATATGAAGTGCATGAAGGCGGGATACGCGTTCCCTTCATGGTGCGTTGGGATGGCAGGTTTTCTCCAGGTGGAAGCTCCGCACCGATCCATTTCACCGATGTATTTCCTACCTTGGTTGAGTTGTGTGGATTGCCGGATGCTTCGGAACGTGGAAACAAGCTCGACGGAGTGAGCTTACGAAATGTCCTCGAAGGCGGGGAATTTGATGCTCCCAGACATCGCTTCTGGCAGTGGAATCGATGGAGGCCGCGCTACACCCACAACGCGGCGATGCGGGAGGGGGACTGGAAACTGGTTCGGCCCTTCGTGACAAAGAATATGCCGAGGGAGCCTTCGCGTTTACCTCCGGCCTTGTTCCATATCGACTCCGACCCGTCAGAATCGAACGATGTCGCTGCGGATCATCCTGACAGGGTCAAAAGGATGAATGCAGCGTTGCGAAAGTGGACGGAAGAGATCGAGAAGGATCGCAAACGGCCTGCGCCGTAGATTTCCTGACAGAATTTTAATCCGGGAGGAAAACCAATCCCTTTTCCATGTCCGATTTCGCGAGCTGGAGTGTACCTCGGCAGCGCCTGGCTGCTGTCTTCGGACCTTTTGCGACGAGGAATTGATCCTTTTCGATTCCAACAATTCCCAGTGAGCAATCGAACTCGTAGCGTCCCAGCATCTGGAAATCTCCATCGGTTTTCAGGAGGATCTTGGGCGAACCGTAGCAGCCAAACCACCACGCTCCGTCGTGCCATGCTGCCGTCTGGATTCCGAGTCGTGTCCATCCGCTCGGGATGATGTGCTTTTTCACAAGCTGAAAACTCTCGTCGTATTCGTAGGCATAGTTTTTCTCCACCCCGTCTGGAAGGCCGCCTACGACGTAAAAATGCCCGTCCCTCAAATCTATGCCGCCGGCTCCGTGAAAGACTTCCGGCACTTCGTGGCGTGATATTTCCTCGAGCGAATCCGAATCGTAAACGTAGACCCACGAGTCGGCGTTGCCTTCGGGATCATTGAACCGGCCGAGGTTGACGGCGACATAGACTTTTCCCTCGTGAAAGCATAGGTCTCCGTGGTGATTGTCGACCGGGATCTGCTTGATGACTTTTCCTGCGGAATCTGTTTTCACAAGATCGGTTGTGAAAGACCAGTAGAGGTTGCTTTTCCGGTCCGAGCAGACTCCTTGGAGGTGGTATTTGTAGTCACCCTCACATTCGGTCGGGCCGAAGTTTGTGGCCTCGTCGGCTTTTGTGAAAAATGGGATTGCCAGCAGGATGGCAAAGCATAGGAAAAATTGATTCATACTCAGGACCTCACATGGAAAGCTGGGGAATGAATAGCTACGTGATTGGGGGCTGGTCGATAGAGAAGAGAAAATTGGTTTTCCCGATGGGATGAGTCATGGTGGCAGGATGAATTCCTTTTTCTGCGGCTGGATTCCAGTGGCTACGATTTGTCTTCCCTTATTCTGTTCCGGGGAAAACTGGAACCAGGGTGCAGGGCCAAATTTTGACCACACGGTGAAGGAGTCTCCTCGGCCGCTCGAGTGGAGTGCCTCGCTGGGAAAGAACGTGAAGTGGCGAACGGAGCTGCCTGAAACCGGGCAATCGACCCCTGTGGTTTGGGGAGATCGGGTTTTTCTTACAATGGTGAAGCCAGTCGATGAGCCGGTGAAAACGGCGAGTGACATCGTTGCCCTGTGCCTTTCCGCAGAGACGGGCGAAGTTCTCTGGCAGCGAGAAATTGCGGGAGGCTACCAGACAAAGATCAGTGCACCGTTCGGTGACGCATCAACTCCTTCGGCGATGACTGACGGAGAAAAGGTGTGGTTTCTCAATCCGACCAGCCGCATCGTCTGTTTCGATTTCCAAGGAAAAGAAGTTTGGTCCAGAGCGGTGACGAGTTGCTCGCGAGGGCAACCGATTCTTTTTGAGGGAAAGCTGATCTTTCATCGGCAGGTCTATCATCCTGACGAGCACGGACATTTTACCCACGAGAACAAGGATGCACCACATGAAGAGTGGACGCAGTTGCAAGCTCTCAATGCCGAGACGGGGGAGCATGTCTGGCTGAGTGAATGCGGAGTCAACATGGGTTGCCACCCTCTCGTGCAATTCCTCGATGACGGTTCGGCGGTGCTGGTTGTCGGAAGGGGTGGCGGGCATGGCCCTCCTGAGCCTGAGGGCGTTTCGATGATCCATGCTAATGATGGGGCAACTCGATGGACGCTTCCAATTCCCGGCTTCATGTCGACTCAGACCTATCCGGTCGTGAATGGCGAAGTGCTGATTTTTCAGGGCAGCGAACATTGGTGGGTCGATGCCGAGAGTGGAAAGGTGAATCGGAAAACCTCGATCACGAAGGATGTTCCCGTGAGACGCTGGACAACTGAGGGACGAAAAACGGTCACTGAAAATCTTCCCTCCAAAAAAGGGAGATCAATTACCCAGGGGTCGAATCTGCGAGTGGGGGAGTATCACTACTTTCGCGCCTACACCGCGAATTATCTCGGGCGGGTAAATCTCAAAAGCGGAAGCGTGGAGTATCTGGAAATGCCGTTGCAGCTACTGCGCGAGAAAGGAGAGCAAGAGCAAGTCCTCTGGAATGCGGAACACCGAAAAGAAGATCTGTCTGCCGTTACCAAGAAAGGTTGGAAGAACAATGTGAGTTACACCTCGTTGGTTCCCAATCGCGTGAAGAATACGAGAGGGATAAAGGTAATGGGCGACGATCGAGCGGTTGGTAACGGATGGGGTCATACCGCTTCTCCTCTTGCGACGGCTTTTGGAAATCGTCTCTACGTTCCGATCCTCAGCGGATTGGTATTTGTGATTCAGGCTGATGCGGAAGTGTTCGACGAGTCTACTGTCCACGCGGTAAACGATCTGGGCACTCTCGGTGATGCCTACACGAGGGCGAGTATCTCGACAGACGGGACCGTGATTTACGGGCGAACGATTCGGGAAGTGATTGCCTTTGAGGAGTAGGACGCGCTACTTGTAGCGCTTGGAATCGTATCCCGCTTCCTTACGTTTCTTGAGCAGTCGCTCTTCCATTTGGGAAAGCACTTCAGTATGCGCCGGATCGTTTGCCAGGTTGATGAATTCGCCTGGGTCTTTCTTCAAGTCGAAGAGTTCCTTTCCCTTCTTCCCGAATCCCCAATGGGTGAAGCGCCAGTCGTGGGTGCGGATGGATTCTCCGCCGCTGCGACTAATTGTGAAGACAAGGTCTTTGCCCCAGTCCTGTGTTTTCGGATTCTCGAGAAGAGGTTTCAGACTTGTGCCGTGGAGGTTGTCTGGAGGAGTGAGCTTTGCGAGTTCGGCAATGGTCGGATAGAGATCAAGCAGTTCGGTGAGGTGCCCGGTCGCTGCGCCATGGGTTTCCTCCATCCAGGGAACGGAAAGGATAAAGGGAATGCGTGTCGACTCCTCAAAGAGATGCTGTTTTTGAAATTTGTTATGGTGCCCCAGTAGGTAACCGTGGTCGCTCGAGAAGATGACGATTGTGTTTTCCCGCAAGCCCAGCTCATCGAGCGTATCGAGAACGCGTCCCACTTGAGCGTCCATGTAGGAAATGCTGGCGTAATAGGCTTCGAGCAATCCTTTGTGCAATTCAGGGGTGACTCCGTAGCGGGAATTGGCTTTGTATTCGCGGATGATTTTAGGCACGTCTTCGAGATCACCTTCCGGGAAGATCGGGGCAACCATTGCGTCGCGGTCGTAGATGTCGAAGTATTTCTGTGGAGCAACCAAGGGCACGTGAGGCCTGACGAAACCACAACCGAGGAAGAAAGGTTTGTCCTTGTTGCGCTTGAGGAATTCGATCGCTGCCTCGGCCGCCATCCCGTCGGCGTGTTCGAGATCGCCCGTTGATGCCTCGACTCCGGTAAAGGTTTGTGAGCCGGTATCCAAGGGGGACCACTCCGTCCGAACGCCCGGAGCATGCTGCTCGAGGGCTTTGATGTTTACGGTCTCGTCCCATGACGGGGGATCATCATGAATGGCTGTTCCCGGAATGATTTCGGTGGGGATACCCATGTGGTAGATCTTGCTGACACGCCCAGCATGGTAGCCGTTGTTACGGAACATCTGGGAAAGGGTGACGACGTCAGGCATGTTTTTACGAAGGTTGCCGCTGTT
>Ga0055584_100000715_pt1 | contig 31671 bp, 32 predicted proteins | sample OSDHelmetaG_FD_58716 | JGI IMG/M metagenome (GOLD analysis project Ga0055584, IMG submission 58716) | Pelagic marine sediment microbial communities from the LTER site Helgoland, North Sea, for post-phytoplankton bloom and carbon turnover... | ecosystem: Environmental > Aquatic > Marine >... | reverse complement strand
GCAAAACGCGGCCAGCATCACAGCTGCGCGTAAGCCGGATACGGCCGCAAGTCCTCACAATCTAGATGCAGAGACAAGCCCCCATAACACCGGCATAAATACAGGCACTAGCACAGATACAGACATGAATACTAGCATTGGTGCGAACATGGACAGCAGCGCTGACGCTGGTACCGATACTGGCACGGACATTGATATTGGCGCAAACACAGACATTAATGCTGGTACCGCCCACGCCCCGCACAGCCCATCCATAGCCCCACCACCCCACAATTTGGACTATGAAAAATACTTTACCCTCGACAGGGCCGAGGCCTATATTGGGGTTTTGATTGATGATCTGACCACGCGCGGGGCGCCCGAGCCCTACCGCATGTTTACCAGCCGGGCTGAATATCGCCTGCGATTACGGGCAGATAACGCCGATCAAAGACTGACGGAGCGTGGCATCGCCATCGGCTGTGTGGGTGTTTCACGTGAAACAATCTGGGGGCAAAAGCGGGATAAGTTGGCCGCAGCGCGCGCGCTGGCCACCCGGTTGGCTGCCACGCCCAATGTGCTGGCGACCCACGGGCTGAACATTAATATGGACGGGGTGCGGCGCACAGCGCTTGATCTCCTGCGCTATCCGGATATCAGCTGGGCCGATCTTTGCCACGTCTGGCCGGAGCTTAAAACCATTGAGCCACCGATTGTTGAACAAATCGAATATGATGCTCTTTACGCCGGATATATGGAACGGCACGATGCCGACATCACCGCCTTCCGCAAGGACGAAGCCCTGAAACTGCCGGCTGATCTTGATTATGATTCCGTCGGCAGCCTGTCAGCCGAAGTAAAGCAAAAGCTCAAAGCCGCGCGTCCTGTCACACTCGGCGCAGCCTCCCGCATTCCCGGGGTCACCCCCGCCGCCACCGTAGCTCTATTGCGCCACGTGAAAAAAGATCATGCGAAAAAAGATGCCAAACGCGCAGCCTAAATTGGACCAATATAAAGCCCTGCTCCTCAAGTGGCAGAAAACCATCAATCTGGTCGGGCCGGACACGCTACCCCATATCGAACAGCGACATTTTGACGACTCCGCCCAGCTCGTGGCTCTGCTCCCGCCGCCGCGCGAAGCCACACAAGCAGAGCCATCCGCGACAGTAACAACCCCCGCACCGCAACCCGAATCGTCCACGTCCACGTCCACGCCCGCGACACCAACATCACCACCTGAGCTACCTGAATCATCTACGCCGTCCGCGTCGTCCGCCCACACCACACAGTCAGAACAATCAGATGCGCCCCTCAATCTCTTCGATATCGGCAGCGGCGCCGGGTTCCCGGGACTGGTGCTGGCGATGCTCCGCCCTGACCTAAAAGTCCACCTGATTGAATCCGATCACAGGAAATGCACATTCTTGTCCACTGTTTCACGTGAAACAATGACACCGGCTGTTATATACAACGAACGCATTGAAAGCCTCTCCACAGAAATTATCCCCGATATCATCACCGCCCGGGCGCTCGCGCCTCTGGATAAATTACTAGGCTACGCGCTGCCATGGGCGATCAAAAACCCAGCGCTGATATTACTCCTCCTGAAAGGTGAAAAGGCAGAAAATGAAATCACCACCGCCCGCCAGAACTTCGATTTCACGCTGGCAGAATGCCCATCCCGCACAGACAAAGCCGCCCGTATCCTGCGGATCACAGAGCTGCGCCTAGCACATAAAAACTAACCCGCCATCAAATAGCAACCCACATCGACACCTGCAGACCCCCCACCAGATAGAGTGCAATAAGGCTACGATGGCGGCGAGGATGACACTCCGGAAATAATACGGGAGGCCGCGCTCAGCGTGACAGAGCACATAAAGACCTCGACTCCCGCTCGACTCCCGCCGGACAGCTCCCCTCAACAAGGCCACATAAAAGCCCTAGCAAGGAACACAACACCCCGCCAAAAAGCAAAAAGAACAGGGGCAACGGAAACAACAGCCAAGGCAAAGCCACCAAGAAAGAAAGATTCGTACGATCGAATTTCTTGACTCTACCGGGTCATATTCGGCATGATGAGCACCAGAATTCCTTGGAAAATTGTTAACAAAACCGACAAAAGGGCGCCCATCATGACGCAGTACCCCTCTCGCTATCCTTTGACCAACAAAAACGCCCGCCCCAGCAGCAAGTCGATTATGGTTAGTGGCACCCCTCGTATTATCGCTATTGCCAACCAGAAGGGCGGCGTCGGCAAAACCACAACGGCCGTTAATCTGGCCACCGCCATGTGCGCGGTCGGCAAAAGAGTGCTGCTGATCGATCTCGATGCGCAGGGTAACGCCTCCACGGGACTGGGTATCAAACGCTCCAGCATCACCAAAAGCACCTATGACGTGCTGTTCGGCGATATTGACGTCCGCGACACCGCCATGAAGACCAAAGTGCCCGGCCTGTCGGTCGTGCCGTCATCGGTACATCTGGCCGGCGCAGAAATCGAGCTGGTCAGCATGAACCAGCGCGAATATCGCCTGCGCGAAGCCCTGCGCCAACCCTTGCCGTATGATTATATCCTGATCGACTGCCCGCCGTCTTTAAGCCTGCTGACCCTGAACGCGCTGGTGGCATCCGATTCAATTCTGGTGCCGCTGCAATGCGAATTTTATGCGCTGGAAGGCTTAAGCCACCTGACCAAAACAATCGAGCGCGTCAAACGCCATTACAACCCGGGGCTGGAAATCCACGGTGTTGTCCTGACCATGTTTGACAAGCGCAACAACCTCTCCGGCATGGTCGCCAGCGACGTGCGCAAACATTTCGGCGACAAGGTTTACGACACCGTCATCCCGCGCAACGTGCGTGTGTCCGAAGCGCCAAGTTTCGGCTTGCCTGCAATTGTCTATGACATGGCGTGCCCCGGCGCACAGGCTTATATCCATCTGGCCGGTGAAGTGCTGAAACGCGAACGCGGCATTTTACGCGGCGACAATGCCCAAAGCGGCGTAGCGTGATTTTTAAAAAGCGTTTTTAACACGAAGGTTGCGTTGTAATGGATTGGGAATCTTTAAGAGAATGGCTATCAGCATTGGGCATGCTTGCCATTGGCGGCGGTACATTATGGCTGGCTTATACAGGGCAGGCTTTTCGCAAAGATAAACAATTTCACTATAAATTCGAACTTGCCAAAGAAGCTATTCGTATTTTCAATCACCTTCGTAACGACATCATGCAAATTCGCTCTCCTGCGGGTTATGAGGGGGAATTAAATGAGTTAAAGAATCTTCCCGAAGATAATCAGTTAATTGTTGGTATGAAAACAGCCGGAAGCCGTGGCGGTTTAACACTTTTGCGCATGAATAAACGCGGAGAATCTTTAGCTGAAATGAACAGGCTAGAACCAGAATTTAGATCTGTTTTTGGCGATGTCCCAGCATTTGATGAAATGCGTAAAGTTCATAGAGAAATTGTTGCAGCTTGTCATATCTTGACTAATTCTCAATTAGGGACAAGCAAAGAAAGTCTCAAATATGATCAAGTAATATGGGCCATAAAACCAGATGATGACATCAACACCCGCATGAACGCTGCAATCACTGAAATTGAGCAAATTTGCCATCCTGTTCTGAGTAATGAAAAAAATGGAACAGACAACAAGAATGTATCCCGGCCTGCGACGGGATGACGATAAGAGGGAATAAAAAAAATGACTGACAAGCAACAAGCACAAACAGCAGCAAAAACAAAGAAAGCATCGCGCGGATTAGGGCGCGGGCTGGAGGCTTTGTTTGAAGATGAAGAGGGCGTGTATCCGCAAGCTGATCCGCAAGGGCAAACACCCGGTACCCAACGCCACATGGCAGGATTGGATCAATTAGAACCCGGCCCGTTCCAGCCACGCCGCCATATGAACCATGAAAGCATTGCTGAGCTGGCGGCCTCCATTAAAGAACATGGCGTGTTGCAGCCGATATTAGTGCGGGCCAAGCCCGGCACAAACCCCGATGACAAACAGTTTGAAATCATCGCGGGCGAGCGGCGCTGGCGCGCAGCACAAAGTGCGCAGCTGCACGAGGTGCCGATTATTATCGGTGATTTTGAAGATCAAGTTGCGCTGGAAATCGGGCTGATTGAAAACTTGCAGCGTGAAGATTTAAACGCGCTGGATGAAGCGGACGGCTATAAAAGACTGGCGGATGAATTCGGTCACACACAGGAAAAGATTGCGACAAAGCTCGGCAAAAGCCGCAGTCACGTTGCGAACATGATGCGGCTTTTAACATTGCCTGATGATGTGAAAACCTTGCTGAAGCGGGGCAAACTTTCCGCCGGACATGCGCGTGCGATGGTCGGGTTAAATGAATCTGATGCCAGCGACATGGCGCATTACATTATCGAAGAAAAGCTGACCGTGCGCGAAGCAGAAGAATTAGCCGCCATGGGACGCGGTGAAGGTACGACCGGCGATGCGGCAAAAGGCAAAGGCAAAAGCGGCGGCGCCATCCCCAAAGATGTCGACACGATTGCACTGGAAGAAGAAATCGGCAATCGCCTGGGCATGAAAATTGCCATCAGCATGAAAAAAGGCGGTGGCGGTGCGATGAAGATCGGTTTTAAAACACTCGACCAGCTGGATGAAGTGCTGCGGCGCTTGTCGCACAATCCGGAACGGGACATGGAAGAATAATTTTTCTGCCCGTGTCTTTGTTCATGCCTCCATAGCGCGGCAAAAGATTCTTTCGCGCATGATCGGCACCGCATGCATCAGCTTCGTGCTTGTTTAGTTCTATTTTAGTTTTGTGTTTTAATTATTCATAAAACATTATGAATGCGCGGAACGTGCAAACAGGTCTAAAAAAGGGTAGAATAGACTCCTTGGGGCGATCGCCAGATAGATTCAAATGACCGCTGCGCAGAAAGGATATTTATGAACCCGGACAAACAGCAAAACACCACAACGCTTATAAAGACACTCTCGCAACAGGACTTCGTCAATTTTGGTCTTGGTCATATTGCGTATGTGCGTACGATTAAAACACCCGTAGGATCTTTGTGGCGCAGCTGTGCTGCTGACGGGGCGGCGCTGGGAACACATGCCAGCGCGAAGGAAGCTTTTGGGGCGCTCCAAATGAATGATTTGCGCCCAGTGCGCGTGCATTAAGCCCTCTTCCCATTATCGGGAACACTGAAAAAGCCAAAAACACGAGAAAAATAACAGAAAAGCCGGCCTCATTTCAGAAGCCGGCTCTCCGCAATGAAAAGGCAAACCCTAGGGCAATAAGGGTGTAATGCTCTTCTTTAGAAGTATCTTACGGCCTTCTCATTGAAACCGTGAACCTGTTAAATAGGGATCCCCATCCCTCATCTTGCCCATTTTCGGACCAGTCCCCACCGGCCCTACATATACTTAAGAATGTTAATTCATAAAACTATACAGCTCCCTTTATGACCTTTTGTGCCCTAAAAGTCAAATTTTGCCATTAAGTTTGCCATGAAAACAGCAAGGATGGTGAAGGATAGCAAAGGAGAGAAATAAGAGCCGCGCAGGATCAGGCAGCGTGGCGTACGTCCGGTATGCCCATCATCAGTGCCGCCATGCCATCCGGCCCGCCGACATTGCGCAATGAAGCACATAAATCCGGATCGCGCAGCAAGCGCGACACGCGCGACAATCGCTGCAAGTGCAAAGCGACATCCGCATCCGGTGACAGCAACACGAAGGCAAGATCAACTGGACGATCATCCACCGCATTAAAAGCAATCGGACGCGCCAAGCGGGCCAGCAAAGAATAGGGCCGCGTAATTTTTTTCAAACGCAAATGCGGAATAGCTACGCCGCCACCAATCCCGGAAGGCGCTTTTTGTTCCTGATCAAACAACCGCGCAGCGATATATGATTCACGTACACCGATATCCAGTGCCGCCGCACGCGCCAGACTGCTTAGAACCTGCCGCACGTTTGCGCCTTTAAGCGCGATGAGCGTTTTATCAACCATAAGCGAATCACTTGCCTCTTTCATGGGCGCAGCCTAACCGATGGCGGATCATCCGCCATGCCCTCTTACAATATCCCGATATATTTTATGGGGATAAAAGTTAACGCGATACGATCAGGGCTCCGGGTTAATCGTCGTATCAGTTCCTTGCGACCCTGCAAAACGGTGACGCAGGGCTATTACATTCATGCGGCTTACTAAATCATTATAATCGAGTTGTTCCCTGCCACTATTGGGAAGAACCGTCCACAAATGATGAAAATCTTTTGTTCTATGTGCCCACAATTCAGGACGTACAATTGTATCGAGCTGCTGGTTCTCGGTAAGAATCTCGAGAATATTTTTTTCACCCGCAGCACGCGCGGTCAGATCAGCAAGCGCCAGCTCTTCACCACTTTCTTGTAGCATATCCATGACCTGATCAAATTTGCCAAAGCGCGCAGCAGCCAACAAAGCCGACTCTTCATGGCGACCCGAAGTTATACGCAGATCCTCCAGGCTTAATGATTCATTACCCTCGCGCAAAAATCCGCGCACCTGTTCGATGTTTTCCCAAACCGTTTTAAGGGACAGACCGCGCACTTGCGCGCCGTCATGGGCCACGTAATTCAAAGCCGCTGTCAGCTCTCCTTTTTTCATGCCCTGTTTAATTTTTACAACGCCACTGAGCAGATCATCCTCAAGCTCGGCCAGCACTTTGTTGATCGGCACTTTGGCGCGCTCACCAACAGGCACATGTTCATACAGCGCCATCATTTCCTGCGGACGCCCACGCCACATCCGCACAGAAAAGATCTTGTGCCCCATCTCTATGCTCAAAGCTTCTGTCAGCGGTGATTTGCGCCCATGATGGTTGTGTAAAAAATGATGTACTTCGAGGCGCTCATCATTCTTATCAAGCTCATCCAGCAATTTATCAAAGTTATTCCATGCCGTCAGATTATCCAGCGCATGATCTCCATATTCATCCGGCACCAAAACATCACTGGCGCGCAAATGATCGCCACCCGACTCAAGCTTTTGATTTAACTCCTTATATTCCCCATCAGACACAGCACGGCGTAAATTGGCAATGGTAATATTCACACGGTCAAATTCATCTTCCCGCACGGCTTCACCACCGGCATCAGCAATCTCTCTGCGTAGCCCCTTGAACGCACTAAAATCACGTTTGTTACGTTCGATCGCAAACCAAGCTTTCTCCATTTCTGCCAGATGCCCCTTCCAGATGGTTGGGGTAAATAATTTATCAAGCACCCTTTTTTCAGCTGCAAAATCAAGCGCTGTTTTCTCGTTTAAAACGGGCGTGTTACAAAAATCAGATCCCGTGATCTCCACACCGTTTTGGCGTAAAAAACCAACAACAGCATCCAGATTATTCCAAACTTCATCGCATCTAAAAAATGTATCGTTCGTACCAATCACACCAAACAAATCACTTTTTTCCAACTTTGTACTAGATAAAAAGCTTTCTGCAAACGCATCAGCATCCTCTATAGATTGCTTGATAATGTCATGGTCGCTGTCCATGCCGCATTTTAATGCGATCACCAATTGTCCTGCTTTATTACTCATCGCTTTTTCCTTCATAAAAAACGGTCTTTCCCGCACCGTGGCGACGACACACACGCAAGGCCACCGTCCGCGTTACAGCAGATGTACGGGGAATAAAAATGATTTTCACGTTCGCATCAACGAACGCATCTTCCAGTTCTCGCGATGTATGAACTTTGCACACTTCCGCATCCTCTGTCAGGATGCGCGTCTCCCAACCACCATCAAGTTCGTAAAAAAAGCTAAAGCCTGCCCGTGTTGGAAATGTACGCGCTGCTTGTTGACGTGCAATCGCCGGCAAAAGCTTTTCCGCCATAACGTCGTCATTATCAGGCCGCAAATCCAACCCGGTTTTTTTTATAGCCTTTTTACGCTCCATATATATCGTTCCTCATCCCTCAAGCCGCATCGGGTGTTGACGGTGCGCCCGTCAAATACACGGGCAGATAGGGTTTAATGTCATTACTTACAAGCAAAGAAGACAGGTTGGCTTTATCCTCATCCTGCGATTTATCAAGCATGGCACGCATCAAGAAGGCTGTTTTCAAGAAAGAACCTATGCCTTCGCCTTCTGCGCCCATCACTTTTTCCAGTGCCCGCGCTGATTTTTCCGGCGCATCGCTGTCATTGCGATTAATGTAAAAAGCCTTCGTGCGCTTAAACACGCGACGCAACTCCGGTGTTATATCGGCATCACCCGTTACCATCAAAGCGCCGCTCACCCGGTTCCAGACAACATGTAGTGCCTCAGATTTATTATCATCCGCGGCAACCATGACTGTGGTTACACCAAAACCGCCCTCTGCGCGTGCTTCAGCAATAGCAAGTCCAGGATCATCATCATGTTCGGCTTCTTTATGCAGTGATTGTGACCATAGGCCCGACAGGCTTTTCTGCCGCAAACTCGGTGCCGCCAGCGCATATAAAAAGGCATTGCGCGAAACAAGCTCATCAGCACTGGCATTTTCTCCTGCGGCCTTATCACGGATATATGCGGGCAATAGCGGGGATTCGTAAATCTTTTCTGCACTGCCGTTAAATACAACAATGTTTTGCTCAGCATCTTTGTTGTTTTGTTTATCCAGCGCATGACGCACCATTTGAACGCTCATCAATTCCTCATCATCGGCCTTAATGTCGGAATAAGTCTGGCGCAAATTATCGCACAACAAAGAGCGCACAACTTCGGCCTGCACATCAGGCTGATCGCTGTTCAAAGGATCGTAATCCAAAAGCTCTGCTATTGTTTTACGGTTGCTGTTCTTGGCATCATTAAAGGTCGGGCGGATCAGTGCGCAATCCTGCGCCAGTTGCAACAATTGACGCCCCAGACCATCCTTGCCGCGATCAAATGAACTGGAAACAATCCAGTCAATCATGACATAGGTCAGATAGCTTCCAATTTTATCCTGTATTTCTTCAGCCGTTTCCGGCATGTCTTCAGCTTCAATAAAGGGCGCTATATCAATGCCGCCTGCCGGTTTACGAACCGCCGGTTTGTCCTGATAGGCCGCATTCAGAAAATAGGTAATTTTGCGAAAATCAACCGCGACTTCCTTTTTAAAGCTGTCGTCAATTTCTTCCATCAACTGTGCCAGCGATGTTGTCTTGCGGTACCAATCCGAATCCGGATTAACCACTTTGCTGGCCGCATCAAGGAACTTCGCCAGATTTTCAGTGGCTTGTAAAACATCACGCCAGCGATGCAGCAATTTTATTTGCTCGGCCGGCACCTCGCGGTCTTCGGCTTGACGCCGCCATTCAACAAGTTTATCTCCAAAAGCAACCGGGTTTTTATCCCACGCATCACGATTCGCCTCATAAATCGTTGAAATCGGCAAACCGGTCAATATCTGGCAAAAGCGGTGCTGCCAGCCTTGCGGCGTGGCTTTGGGCACGTCCTTGGGAACAATCCGCGAGCTAAGCGCCTCCGGCAATTCCTGTACTTCAGCACTATCATCAAGCGTATTGCCCGTCATGAAAACAAAGTGACCCGCCGTCATCTCATCGTGCGTAAAGCGCAGGCTTTGTGCTAGCTTATCGCCTTTTTCCTTCAGCGGATTGCGCGCCGTATATTCTTTTGTTTCACCGATCACAAACTGCAACCAGCCATGCAAAGTACCAAATGTTCCTGGCTTAGCGCGATTAAGCTCGTCTAGGATCAAAACGCGACCCTCTTTATAGCTCTGCCACGCAACACCGGGCTGCGTTGCCATACCCAGCGCATTACCACCGGCAGCATCAAGCCCTTCTTTTTTGCTGACCTGCATCAAGCCGGCGATGGCGATTTCAATGCTTTGACGTGAGGACAGGAAGACCCGCTCACTTCCGTCGTCCCCAGCCTCTGTGTGTGATTGCTTAACGCTACCCCAATCAATACTGATCTGGCCGTCTGCTTCCTCAACGAAGGCCCCGCCCAGACAATCACGAAGAATATCAACCGACATCGGGTTCAAGACACTATCACGAATGGTTTTGTCTTTTATGTGCTCGTTATACTGAGCAATCTTACCATCCAGCGCATCGTAAAAACGCTGACCGCCCTTAAAATCCAGCACGGTTTCATAGAACAGCTCATTCAGGTTCAACCCGGTGCAATCAATTTTAATGGCGCCTTTTTCCGTGGCGACACGACCCGCCAGGTCACCCAGAAATGTTTTACCCGCCCCCGGTGCGCCCTTGATAAACATGGCGCGGCGCTTGTTGCGCGGATGCAGGGCGCTCATAACCTCATGAAACATCGGCAACATCTCCGGCGTCGGCATGTCACGGATAAGAATGCCCTCTACTTCATCAAGAGAGCGCTCAGAACAAACCATCAAGGGCCGCTCGAGCGTACCGAGATAACGTGCGACAACCATGCCCCCTTTTGAATCGGTTGTCTGGCCAAGGCCGAGCATCGGATAGGGCACCCGCTCACCTAATGGCCTCTCTATGTTTTTGATGTCCTCCGCAGATAAATCTGCGGAATGCTTGTCGAGTATTCCCACGGTAGCCTTCCCTGTTCAAACTTTTATTTTGCGGATGTTTTATATTTGCAATCCGTCATTTTATTTCTTGTGAGGTGACTATAGCGCAGTTTTATTCCGCAATTAAGAGAAAAAACACAACATTTTCAATAAGGGGCTGCTTTTTTTTAAGGCTTGGGAAATTACCGTGTTTCAAGCGGCAAATTCGTGCTCACGGCAAATTTTCTGCGTATCTTCCGTGGTCAGCTCTTCCGATGTCAGACCACAAAAAAACCGCCCATCCGCCTGCAAGCGGTTATGGCTGCATGTGCTACATTGCATAAAACCCTGACGGTCGCGGCGCATTTGCATCTGCCACAAAATATCATTCAAAACGGTACCAAATATTTTGCCGTAAGGATTTGAAAGAACAACACCGTCAAATAATTCCCGTACCTTCGAATCGCTGGCCCATATATATTCGCGCCCCGTATCCGTCATACGCAAATGCTGCACCCGGGCATCTTTGGCATCAGTCCTTTTTTCGATGTAGCCTTTGCTTTCCAAAAGCTTGATGCTCTGGGAAACAGTACCCTTGGTCAGCCCCAGATACTCCGTCACAGCCTGCGCCATATCAGAGTAATGATTACAGCGTGCCAGATAGTCCAGAATATCGTGATGAACCATCTGCAAGCCACTTGTCGTGGCGTGGTGGCGCTGCTCTATCCGCAGCAGAGAAACAAGGCGCTCTAAAACATCAATGTCACTATTAAGGCTCATAGCCAGATTGTATCGTATCAATACCGTATTGACAAGAAGAGGGATCGCCCTATTATAGTTTCGGTTCGCTACTATTGGCGATTAACACCAACCACTTGAAATAGGAGAGAAAAATGAGCAAAGCTACATTTTATCATGCCGGATGCCCGGTCTGTGTAAGCGCAGAAAAAATGATTGCCGAGGCAATCGACACAGGCAAATACAATCTGGAGGTTGTCCATTTTGCTGAAACCAAAGACCGGATCAGCGAAGCCGAGCAAGCCGGTGTGAAATCTGTCCCGGCACTGGTACTAGATGGCTCCGTCTTTCACATAAACTTTGGTGCCTCAATGGATGACGTGAAAAAAGCAGTCGCCTAACGACAGAACGCACAACGTCGTAAAATGCTTGCAAAAAGCAACGTGTGTATTAAAGGGGTAGCATGGATTTAAACATGCTGCCCCTTTGTTGCCTCTTTTGCGTACACCGAGACGTCTCGACGCACACCCCTCAAAACAAGCCGGATACATGTCAAAAAAACATCAAAAAAATGTAAACCGCGCATAACCTGCCCGTAATCAGGGGCACAAGCGCGAAAAAGCCTAAAAACACTTGCTGCACAGCACCTAAAGCTGTTAAATAGTCCGCAAATTCAAGGAAAGGACTGCCATTATGCAACTCACCATTCAAGGCAAACAAATTGATCTCGGCGCTGCAATCAAAGAACATATCAGCGACCGCATTGAAGATCTGAACCAAAAATATTTCAATCATACGACCTTCGCCACCGTCACGATGTCGCGGGAAGGGCATGGTCACGGTCTGGTACGCGCCTATATCACCATGCGCGTTGGTAAAGACATTATCGTTATGGCCGAAGCACAAGAAGGCGAAGCCTATATGGCTTTCGATGTGGCAGCGGCAAAAATTGCAAAACAATTACGGCGCTATAAAAACCGCCTGCGGGATCACCATGATCGCATGGAAAAAACACCCGCAGCCGACATCATGCATGTGCGTGACGCTGTGATTGAAGACGAAAACTTCAATGACGACGCCGCAGCCGGCGGCAAAGACCCGGTAATCGTCGCCGAGATGACAGCCTCTATTTACACGCTGAGCGTTTCCGAAGCTGTTATGCGGATGGACTTTTCCAGCCAGCCTGCTTTGCTCTTCCGCAATGCCAGCAATAACGAGCTGAACATGGTTTATCGCCGCACGGATGGTAATGTCGGATGGGTTGACCCTTCCGTCAACGCCGCCAATGCAAACCCTGCGAAAGAAACAAAGACAGGGTAATCTTTTTTTAAGATGACAGCCCCAGCATCCTTGAAAGTGCCTGATACCATTCCGGCACATTATAGCCTTGCGCGGCGGCCAGAGTGACCGTGGCAAGATAAACACCTAAAACACCAAGGCCGCCCCATACAGCACTTAATCCCGCTTTCGGGACAAGCTTTTTGCGCTTTTCCGGCGGCAGCATTTTGCCAATGGCCTTGCGCAAGGCATCTGCTGCTGCTCTCTGAATTGAAAAAATTGTGATCGCGCCGCCCAGAATAACCAAGAGCAAGTCCGCAGCGGTCTTCATTGTTTCATCTTGCGCAATCGTACCCACAATTGCGCGCAACGGCCCCAAATAATAAACACCATAAAGGCATGTGCTTATTAAAAGACCGATGCCCAGACCAACAAGACGTGGTTTTTTTGTTACATGCTTCAGGGCGGCATCGCTTTGCTTGAGCATTTGTTGCAAGACCTCTGCCCGGAAACCGAAAGGGTATTTTTTATGCATGTAATCAAGGCCGCGGCGCGGACTCATTTGTGCCGCGGCCAAAATAGATTGGGCGACAGCACGCATGCGCGCGGCCTGCGCTATTTTCACTGTCACATTACCGGTGCCACTTGCTGCTGCTGCTAATGCAGCGCGACCTGCGCTTGTTGTCACTTCGAGGAAAGGCGGTGTGTGAACAAGGCTGGGCTGGAAACCAAACAGCTTTGCTTCCAGCGGCACGTCTTTTAGCAAAAGTTTTAAATCGCCCCACGGTAAACGCACATTATACGGTACAAAAAACTCATCCGGCTTGCTCGCCAGATCAAGCTCGTCCGCGCGCTCTTTGCTGTCGTTAATGTGAATCTCCGCATGTTTTTCAGTCACCATTTCACCGCGCAGCGTATCAAGAAGCGGCGGCACTTCCGGCGGTAATGCTTCACGCTCATAAGTAAACAAGCTGCGCGCGCGCATCTCCAGATACGTCATATGGCTGTGCCAGCCCGTCCCTGTACAGTTTTTACATGAAACTTTACCACCCTTATCACAGGAGTGACATTGCAGCGTCCCTACGCCACGGCACATATCGCACGGCATACGGCCATGTCCTTTGCATGTCACACAAGGTTGGCGTCCCTGCGGTGTGTTTTCAAATTGACGCCCGCTACAGTGCGGACACACCATTTCACGAGACGTGTTACAGCGTGAGCAAGACACCTTACCGTTACCATGACAAACCTGACAAAGAATTGTCATGTTACCGCTGCATACCGTGCACACTTCGTGCACAACAAAAATGCGGCGCAAGCGATCCAGCAAAACAAAAAAATCATCCAGCCCAAAGCCCAGATCAGGGCGCTTGTTTAAAATATCAACGGTATATTTACGCACATCAGGATTGCGCACAGCCTTGTTAATCGTGGCCTGCACCCTTTGACGTGCTTCTTGCTGTGACCCAACCACTTCGCCGTTTTCTTTGCCATGCAGCAGCTTTTCCGCGGTTTTTGGTTCTATAACAAAGCGTTCCCGCGTTTCAAAATGGAGAATTTCACCTTCGAAACTGTCGAATTTCACATCTTTTGAATGCACGCCATTACCGCGCACAGCCCTGCGCACGAGATCAACAGCCTTTTCGATCAGAGCGGGATCAACGGCCGCTGCGTTCTCTGCGCCGGTTGTTTTAGTGGCGGCGGTTGTTGCGCCCGCTTCTTCGGTTTCGTCTGTCACGCCGCCATAGCCAGCTTAAGATTGCCCTTTAAAAAATCCAGCGTCCGCGCATCCGCAAGCTGCGCTGCAGCCTCATCATAATGCTGCCCCTGCCCCCGTGCGAAAGCATGATCCATACCTGCATAGGAATGAATTGACACATGCGCATTGTCTTTTAAACCATCTTTGATTTTTTGCTGCGCCTCAACAGGAACAAATTCATCTTTTTCGGCTATATGCAGCATCAAAGGATTTTGAATAGAAGCTGCTTCATCCAACAGCGCATCCAGCCCCACACCGTAATAGCTCACCGCACAATCGACTTTAGAGCGTGCCGCCATCAAATAGGCTAATTTACCCCCCAAACAATAACCCACGCAGCCCACATGCCCGGACACATCGGCATGGCCCTTCATCGTATGCAACGCAGCGCGTAAATCCTCAATACCCTGATCAACATCAAAACGATTGAAAAAATCAAAGGCCTTGGCCCATTCTTCTTCCGTTTTATCGGTTAATTGTACGCCCGGCTCCATCCGCCAGAAAATATCCGGGCACACAGCAATAAAGCCTTCTTTTGCCAGCGCATCACATTTGGCGCGCATTTCGGCATTCACGCCAAAAATTTCCTGAATCACAATAATCGCAGGCGCCGGTGTTTTATCCGGCATGGCGCAATATGCCATGAAAGAACCACCATCCTTGGCGGGAATTTTAATCTCTGACATGTGAATAATCTCCTTCGTTTGCAATGGGTCGCACGCGACAAAAGCGTGCCCACAGTTTACGCCAGCACAGGCCGGATAAAAACCCCGTTCAAAAATATTGGCATAAGGATCGATTTTTCTTGCGATTTTCCTTGGCGACACGGCGTCAGGGCGCTAAACAAAGGCCATGAGCGCCTCATCCGCAGCAAATACCATTTACGCCTGCACCACGCCCCCTGGACGCGGCGGTGTGGCGGTGGTGCGTGTATCAGGACCAGCAGCACAAAACAGCCTTGCTGCGCTTTGTCCGGCGCTACCAGGGAAAGGTCGGGGGGAAAGCGCAGGGAAAGCTGAAGGGAACAGCGGAGAGGAAGAAAAGAAAGAAACAGCACCGCCATCCCACAAACTTACGCTATGCAAAATTATAAACCCGGATACAGGTGCCCTTATTGACCACGGCATGGCTGTATTCTTTAAAGGGCCCGCAAGCTATACCGGTGATGATACCGTTGAATACCACACGCATGGCAGCCCCGCTGTTATTACAGCACTTCTGGAAACATTGAATAAGCAGCCGCACCACCGCATGGCCGAACCGGGCGAATTCACCCGCCGCGCCTTTGAAAACGACAAAATGGACCTCACCGCTGCTGAGGCTGTGGCTGACCTGATCCATGCCGAAACCGAAGCGCAACGCTTACAGGCTCTCTCACAAATGGGGGGCGCTCTGGCCACGCTCTATGATGGCTGGCGGGAAAATCTGGCACGCGCCCTTGCTTATCTGGAAGCCGACATTGATTTCCCGGATGAAGATCTACCCGATGGCGTCATGGAACAAACCCGCCCGATACTGGAAAAGCTGCACACAGAGATCGATAATCACCTAAATGACAACCGGCGCGGCGAAATATTGCGTGATGGTGTTCATGTCGCCGTGATCGGTGCACCGAATGCAGGAAAATCTTCGCTTGTAAATGCATTGGCACAACGCGAAGTGGCGATTGTATCCGATATTGCCGGTACAACGCGCGACATTATCGAGACACATCTAAATCTTGGCGGCTATCCCGTTATTATATCGGATACAGCTGGATTGCGCCCCGAACAACTCGGTAATTCTGATCATGATAAAATTGAATCAGAAGGTATTCGGCGCGCATTGGCACGTGCACATGCTGCTGATATTAAAATTTTACTTTTTGATGCTACCGCACAAACAATTGATACGCACACGCAAGCATTAATGGATGAGCACAGCATTACAGTCCTAAATAAGATTGATCAAAAAAAATCAAACATGCCGGATGCCCTGTCCGTTTCAGTAAAAACAGAAACCGGATTGGATGATGTTACAAACGCTCTTGTAGAAAAAATAAAAAATATAATCGGCACGCGCAACATCCCGTCACCAACGCGCGCGCGTCATCGCTCTGCTCTTGAAGAGTGTAAAGAGTCAATCATACGCGCATTAAAAGCACCACAAGCTGAATTAATTGCGGAAGATGTGCGCCTGTCCATGCGGGCTTTAGGGCGGATTACGGGGCGCGTCGATGTTGAGGATTTACTCGATATTATATTCAGAGATTTTTGTATAGGAAAATAAAGCAATCCTAACCAAGTGTCTCATCCACCACCGGCATGTCTTCTATGAGAAGCTCTTCATTTGAAAGATCGACAGTGCCTTTTCGGCTAACATGAATGTCTGCCCGAAACAAAGAATCCTTAAATACCATGCAAGCACTGAGATGAAATGTACCATCATCATCTATGCCCTTAACCTGAGTCGGTACCATCATTTGCCCAATGGCTTTGCGGGCGGCAGCAGGTGGTTCTTCGCTCCATAAAACATCATCAACATTTTCAACAATGATAAATCGTCCGTGACGACCCTTTATATAACTAAAAAAGAATCGCACGTAATCAACCACATTACCCTTATCCAGTTTAATAGGAGCGCGCTCATTCAAGCTGTAAATAGGCACATTCGTCCAATCGAGAATGGCAACATCCCCGGGCTTAAAAACAACAAATTTTCGCGGTGCCGGGGTAATGCTATAATCAGAAATATCCAAAAAGCGATAATCGGGGTAAAAAGACAGGTCTTGCCCCAAGATCGTCGTGGTATCCGTAGCAAAAGCCCCGCCTTCAAAGGACGGATTGATTTCCGGCAAAAGCGCCGAAACTTCTATTTTATCTAATTTGGCTAATGTACTCACTAACGATATCCCTTTGTTCCGATTCGTTTTTTCCAGCCCGATTCGCGCTCTTTTTGCTCCCCAAACCCTGTGGAAAGTATCCCCAAAAGACCTCGGATGAATATTGTATGAAATATATCCCCTTTTCACCACAAAGAACAACGGCCACTCATCAGCCTGTGTAAAAAAACATCTTCTAAAACGGGATAAGTGAATCAGGGGATGCGAATCCGAATAAAATATGATTTTCACGATAGATCTGATTGTGGACGAATCTCTGAATATTAAATAATCCCCACTACGCACAGCCTCTACTACTACTAACATCTTTAAAAATTTCTTTTTGAAAAGGTAGAGTAATCCGGCTAGAGTGCGCCATGCTCGAAAATCAGAAACCAAATACACAAATCGAAAAACCATTCCTGCAAGCACTGGCAGGGAAGTCGTCATCGCACACCCCGCTTTGGTTTATGCGCCAAGCCGGGCGCTATCTGCCGGAATATCGCGAAGTCCGTGAAAAAGCGGGCGGGTTTTTAAAACTCGCTTTCAATCCAGAGCTTGCAACGGAAGTGACCATGCAGCCCATTCGGCGTTTTGGCATGGATGCGGCTATTCTTTTTTCGGATATCCTTGTGGTACCTATGATGCTGGGGCAAGACGTTGCTTTCGCACAAGGCGAAGGGCCGGTTTTAAAACCAATACGCAGCGTGGAAGATATACCGGTTTTAACGCAATCTGATTTTGAAAAAACAGTTACGCCGATTGCTGAAACAATCGGATTAATACGCGATAAATTAACGTCCGAAAGCTTTTCTGATACAGCCCTGATTGGTTTTGCGGGTGCGCCATGGACAGTAGCATGTTACATGGTTGAAGGTGGCGGTAGCCGTGATTTCCTTCATACAAAACGCTGGGCTTATGCTGATCCTGAAGGTTTTTCACGCCTTATCCGTGAGATCACCGAAGCAACTGTTTTGTATTTAGAGCGGCAAGTTGAAGCGGGCGCAGAAGCATTACAGCTGTTTGATAGTTGGGCAGGAATACTGGACGAAGAACAATTCAAACGCTGGGTTATTGAACCAACGCGCTATATCATGAAACGCTTGCGTTTGTCCTGTCCCGACATTCCTGTGATTGGATTTCCACGCGGTGCCGGAAATTTTTATCAAGAATACGCACAAAAAACAGATGTAGATGCTCTGTCTTTGGATTCACAAGTACCGTTACATTGGGCCGCTAATGTTTTGCAAAAAATCAAACCTGTGCAGGGTAATCTGGATCCGGTTTGTTTGCTGGCCGGTGGTGATGCGCTTGTGAGCGCAACAGAAAAGATACTGGATGAGCTTAGTCAGGGCCCTTTTATTTTCAATCTTGGCCACGGTATTATCAAGGAAACACCGCCTGCGCATGTAGAACAACTTGTAAAAATAATTCGTAATTGGCAGTAACATCATGGCGGATAAAACAGCTGTTATACTTTTTAATCTCGGTGGACCCGGTGGACCGCAGGAAATAGAACCGTTTTTAATTAATTTTTTCAGCGATAAAAACATCATTGATTTGCCTGTATTTGTACGCTTGCCGCTGGCACGATTAATTGCGCGCAAACGTGCGCGCGGTGTTTCACGGGAAAATTATGCACCACTGGGCGGACGCTCGCCCCTGCTAGAAAATACAAAAGCTCAAGCACAAGCGCTTGAGGATATGCTGGGCGCGGAATATAAGGTTTTTGTTTGTATGCGTTATTGGCATCCCCGCGCGCCAGACGTTGCTAAAAAAGTAAAAGCATATGCGCCGGACCGTATTATTTTGCTACCGCTTTATCCGCAATTCTCAACAACAACAACACAGTCATCTTTTCAGGATTGGGACCGTGCGGCCGCTAAAGAGCGCCTTCATGTGATGGATAACCGCATATGTTGCTATCCGTTAGAGCCTGGATTTATAGAGGCTTCCGCAGATCATGTGCGCGGTGCCTATGCGCGCGCGCAAAAGGAATGTGACCGCAAGCCGCGCGTTTTGTTTTCTGCACACGGCTTGCCGGAAAAAATTATTCAGGCAGGCGATCCGTATCAATGGCAATGTGAACAAAGCGCAGCTGCTATTGCGGCGGCAGCGGGGCTTGATGCAGATGATTGGCGGCACTGCTATCAAAGCCGTGTCGGGCCTTTAAAATGGATTGGCCCACCGGTAGAAGAAGAGCTGCAAAAAGCAGCCGCGGATAATGTGCCGGTTGTTATTTACCCACATTCTTTTGTTAGCGAACATGTGGAGACACTTGTTGAGATAGAAATAGAATTTCGTGAGCGCGCAGAAGAGCTGGGTGTGCCCGGGTTTTACCGCGCGGAAACAGTAGGCGTAAATCCCGCCTTCATTGCCGGGCTGGCCCGTATAGTGCGGGAAAAAGAAAATGTAAGAAGTTGCCCGCGGGACAAAAAACAGTGCGGATATAGTGAAAAAACATCGCTAAAAGCTGCATAAGAAGAGAAGGCCGAAAAGTATGACTGATTTTTTATCGCATTATTACGTTTGGATCAAAGCGCTGCATATCATTTCTGTGATGGCATGGATGGCGGGTATGTTGTATTTGCCGCGCCTTTTTGTTTATCACGCGGATGTTGAAAAAGGATCGGCGCTATCCGAAACATTTAAAATCATGGAACGGCGCTTGCTGCGGATCATTATAAATCCAGCAATGATATTGGCCTTTGTTTTCGCGGGGCTGATGATGTGGGCTAATCCGGATTTAATGCAAGCCGGATGGTTTCACGTGAAACTTGCCTTCGTGATTGCAATGAGTGCATTGCATGGTGTTTTTTCCCGATGGCGTAAAGTTTTTGCCCGTGATGAAAATACGCGATCGGCAAAATTCTACCGTATTTGGAATGAAGCGCCGACATTGCTTCTCGTCATCATTGTTTTGCTGGCAGTTGTGAAGCCGTTTTAGCACTATGTGGGCTTGATATCGCGTGATAGGCGCCATGAGGTGCTTATAATCCTCTAACGCCACTACTCCACCGTCACGGCCTTCGCCAGATTGCGTGGCATATCGACATCGGTGCCTTTGGCAACGGCGACGTAATAGGCTAGCAATTGTACCGGGATCACGTAAAGCAACGGTGCGGTAAAGGGGTGGATATCCTCCAGTACGATACTGTATTTCACATGAGCGGATAATCTTTCGTGGCCCGCTTTATCGGTGATAAGAAGAATTTTTGCACCGCGCGCAGCATTTTCCTGTAAATTCGAGGCTGTTTTTTCAAAGAGCGGGTCATTGCCCGGGGCCAACACCACCAGCGGCATATTTTCGTCTATAAGCGCGATAGGGCCGTGTTTAAGCTCGCCCGCGGCATAACCTTCGGCATGGATGTAGGACACCTCCTTGAGCTTTAAGGCACCTTCCAGCGCAATTGGGTACAGCAACCCGCGCCCGATATAGAGCATATCGCGGGATTCAAAAATTTCACGCGCGATGGATTCAACATGCGCTTCCGTGTTGGTCAAAAGATTGGCTACTTGTGCCGGGATATGGCGCAATGCTTCGGAAAGTTCCAGCTCTTGTGCCGGATCTATCTTTTTGCGCTTGCGGGCGGCGGCCAGTGCAAGGCAGGCCAGCGTTGTGATTTGCGTTGTAAAAGCCTTGGTCGAAGCCACGCCGATTTCAGGTCCGGCCAGCGTATGTAGGGCGATATCGGATTCACGCTCGATCGTGCTTTCAATTGTATTTAAGATTGCAATCGTTTTTTGTTCCTGTCGTTTACAATAGCGCAGTGCTTCCAGTGTATCCAGCGTTTCACCTGACTGGGAAACAAACAATGCCAGCCCGTCTTTGGGCAGCGGCGCTTCGCGGTAACGAAATTCGGAAGCAATATCGACATCGCACGGGATGCGTGCAATTTGTTCGAACCAGTATTTTGCGGTCAGACAGGCATAATAGGCCGTGCCACACGCAACCATGGTTAAACGCGGGGCGTTAGCCAGGGCCTCCAGCGCGGCATCAGGAATGCTGACGGCACCGGTGGCGGGGTTGATGAAGGAATTAAGTGTATCGCCGATGACGGAGGCCTGCTCATGAATTTCCTTCAGCATGAAATGGCGATAGGCACCTTTGCCGGTTGTTGCGCCGGACTGTGCGGTGATGCGCACAGGGCGCTCTACAGGCTTATTGTCGTTTGTATAGATGGTTGCGCCTTCGCGGGTGACATGCACGCGGTCGCCGTCTTCCAGAAAACATATTTTGCGCGTTAGCGGTGCAAGGGCATAAGAATCAGAAGCCAGATACATTTCACCTTCGCCATAACCAACAGCTAGTGGCGTGCCCTGGCGCGCCCCGATTAACAAATCCTCTTCGCCGGAAAAAATCATGACCACGGCAAAGGCGCCGGTTAGGCGGGCAAAGGCCGCTTCCGCCGCTTCCGCCGGTTTCATGCCTTGTTTTAAATTGTGGGTGACCAGATGCACAATGACTTCGGTATCCGTATCAGTTTCAAAGCGGCATTGATGCTCTTCAAGCTCTTCTTTCAAGGCGGCATAATTTTCAATGATACCATTATGCACGACAGCAACGCGGTCAGTCGCATGCGGGTGGGCGTTATCTTCTGTGGCCGCGCCGTGTGTGGCCCAGCGTGTGTGACCAATGCCGATGCCACCATGCAGCCCTGTCTTTGCGAGCTTGCTTTCAAGGTTGGCAAGTTTGCCCTGTGCCCGGCAACGCGTGATTTTACCGTCATCCAGTGTTGCTATACCGGCGCTGTCGTAACCGCGATATTCAAGGCGTTTCAACCCTTCCAGCAAGAGGGGGCTTGCGTCCTTTTCACCGATAATTCCGATTATACCGCACATTTTACCCTGCCTTTTTCTTTCGTTTTTGTGCCGCCCAGCCATCTTTGATAAATGGTTTTTCACGGGCGACAGCCAGCGCATCAGCCGGCACGTCCTTGGTGATCGTGCTGCCTGCGGCGATATAGGCACCGTCACCGATTGTCAGGGGTGCAACCAGATTAACATTACTGCCGATCAGCGCGCCGGCACCGACGGTGGTTTTATGTTTGGCGGTGCCGTCATAGTTAACGGTGATCGCGCCGCAGGAAAAATTAACATCATCGCCAATATCAGCATCACCGATATAGGCCAGATGGGCTGCTTTTACGCCTGCGCCCAGCGTTGCGTTTTTAATCTCCACGAAATTACCGATTTTTGCATCAGCACCGATAACGGTACCGGGGCGCAGGCGGGCATGGGGGCCGATAATGGCGCCCGTAGCAATTTTAGCGCCTTCAAAATGTGAAAATGATTTGATATGGGCGTTATCCGCAATTTCTACATGGGGGCCGAAAAAGACATGTGGCTCTATGATGATGTCTTGCCCCAGTTTTGTGTCCCACGAAAAATATACGCTCTCCGGATTAATCAGGGTGGCACCATTTTCCATGGCGGCTGTGCGCAGTTTTTGCTGCGCAGTTTTTTCCATCGCCGCGAGATCGACGCGGTTGTTTGCGCCGTGCACTTCATCGCTATTGCGTGTGATGTGCGCATGAGACTGGGCACCGTCAGCAGCCGCGATTGCAATTAAATCTGTGATATAGAATTCTTTTTGGGCGTTGTCGTTTTTAATGCGCTTGACCCAATCGGACAGGCGTGAGCCATCAACGCAAAAGGCACCTGTGTTGCAGAATTTTATAGATTTTTCCGCCGGGGTGCATTCTTTGTCTTCGATGATTTTTTCAAGCCCGCCTTTGTTGTCCAGTACCAAGCGCCCAAAGGCCGGCGGTGTATCAAATTCAACACCCAGCACGGCAATTTTTGTCAGGTCATTTTTGTGCCGTGCTGTGATCAGCGCACGCAATGTGTCGGCATCAATGAACGGCATGTCACCCAGTAAAATCAGGACATCGCCAGAAAAACCTTTCAATGCGGGTAGCGCGGCTTTTACCGCATCACCTGTACCCAGCGGTTTTTCCTGTATCACACATTCATGTGCGGCCGCATAATCGCGTACGGCTTGTCCGTCGGGGGCGGTAACAACAATGATTTTTTCAGGATTAAGTTTGGTCGCCGTTTCCAGTGTCCAGCCGATCATCGGGCGTCCGGCAATTTCATGCATGGCTTTGGGTTTTGCGGATTTCATCCGCTTGCCTTGCCCGGCGGCGAGAATGATGCAGGCCAGTGGTTTTTGTATTTGCGGTTTTTGCATTTGTTTTTCCATCATGAGCTCTATTCTGGCTAAAAATGACGGAAAAACAAGTCACTTCGTGTTACGGGAAGTTACAAGGGCTTGATATGACGGGCCGCATAGGAGCGCACATAAGGGGCCGCACAAGATGCTGCATAAGGCGCTGGTTATTAATCATCTTTGGTGCTGAATTCCTTCACGCCGTTTTTATAGCCGATCATGTGCATAAAGAGCGTGCCGTAATCTGTCTTAACGCGCATTTTCACAGGCACAGCCGGGCCGGTTTTATCTATTTTTGCTAACCAGAGGGTCGGTAGAGTGCCTTTGTCCCGCCCTTGTTCTTGTATGGAGAGCCAGCCGCGTGGCTTGGTGTGCCATTTACCGGAGATTGGTTTGACTTCGACCGAGCAACGCACAGCCGGGCCGTTATAGGCGTTGTAACTTGTGGCTTCCATGATTTCTTCGGCTTCATGCACGAAGATAAGCGCAAAGCGGCGGGCACCGTCAAAGACTTCGGAGCGTCCTTCGCAACCGCCGCCTTCGGCGATATGCTCCATGACTTCAAGTGCTGCTGTTAAAGCATCTATAGTACCTTGTGTGAGCTCGTCATCAATTTTCTTGCTCGTGTCTTTGCCTTCTTCGATCACGCGCAGGCTTTTGAAACTGCCATCCGCGCCGTAGTTATATTCTTTGATTTCTTCTTCATTACGCCAGATGGCAGAGGAACGGTGCAGTTCCGGCGTGTCGATGCCTTCTGCGCTGCGCCAGCCTTTGGTTTCAAATAAACCGCTCCACGGGACGAGCTTCCCCAGCAAGCCACGCGTGTGCGCTGCCAGTGACAGGCGGTAGCGGTCTTTGGCTTCATAGGCAACGTCGAGCTCAGCCGTCACAGCATTGATGCCGCCGGCATAAACCTGATAGGTCATTTTTTGTAAATGTGAGTCGATAGCAGCAATGGGCGGTGTGCTGCTGCTGGCAGGGTCTGCGAAAATACCAGCGAAAAGAAGCATTAAAAATGCGGCGCTAAGTATAATGGCCGGCCAGCGTGACAAGTGTGCCACCTGTGCCTTCTTTGAACTTTTTGACGCCTTGAGCCGTTTCATCATTAACTCCTCCAAGATCAAAATACCGTATGCCGTTCTTCTTCAGTTTTTGCATGGCGCCCCACAATAATAAATTTTGGGCCGCCTGCTTTTTGCCTTCATCCGTGCTCCAGCCAATCTGATAGGTGGCAGCACAGCCGTGGCAGAAAAAAAGAGCTGCCGCCACGATCCGGTCTTCCTGCTTTACTTGCCCTGCCCACACATTGTTTGTTTCCAGAAAATGCTTGGCCAGGGATTGCAGCAAAGCAACGGAAGGTCCGTCATATCCCTTTGTCGCCTTATCAGATTGATAAATCCTTAACAGCGCCGAAATTTCTTTTGGATCGGGTGTCCAATGAACGTGTAAGCCTGCTTTTTCGGCTTTGCGCACGCTGTTGCGCCACGCGGAATTCATATTTTGCCATATATCATCCGTGCTATTTTTCAGATTAACCCATATAGTTTGGTAGCCGGGGCGATCAAGACGCTTTAAGCCGGCTTTTGTCATGAGTGCGCGTGTTTCCGTTGTGTCGGGGACTTCAGGAAGAATGCGCCGCCGCCGCCCGATGCGGCGCGGGAATGTTGCATTCAGGGATGTAAAAAAGGCTTCGATGTGGGCAAGGCTGCCAAAGCCATCAAGCCAGAGCGGACCGCGATCGAGTATGAGGGCATGCAGTGTATTTTTAAAAAGCCCGGCTTCCAGGATTTGCACAAGGCCGGCTTCGACCCCGTCAATGGTGATCAGACCCCAGCGTCCTCGTAGATTTTGGCGCGGGCATGTGGCGCGGGCATAGGCATAGGATTGCAGCAAATTGGGCTGCTTCATGCGGGCAAAGAGGTTTTCCCATTGCGCCGGTGAAAGTGTGTTCCATGAAATCTCGCATTTCATGAGAAATGTTTTAGCACAGGCCTCTTGCGGGTAGTAGCATGATTTACACTGTGTTTGTGGTATCGTTACGACAGCATCGTTATCATGTTTGGGGTCGTGTTTGGAAATGAAAATATGAATGTAGCGGGCATTATCGGTGGTTTAAGTCCTGAATCTACGTGCCATTACTACAAGTGGCTTTGTGATGGTGTCAGAGCACAAAAGGGTGGCCTGCATTACCCTGAAATATTGATGGCGACAATCAACCAGCAATTTATCTATGAGAATAAAAAAGCCGGTGACTGGGCCGCCATAGCAGAACGGATTGTCGCAAAAGCCAGCGTGCTTGAGCGCGCAGGCGCTGATTTTTTATTGATTGCCAGCAATACCATGCATAATGTTAGCGATCAGGTCGAAGCGGCCATTAACATTCCTTTGTTGCATATAGCAGATACGACAGCAGCGCATATAACGCAGGTCAGCTTAAGCACGGTGGGTATGGTTTCAACAATTGAAAGCGCAGAAATGGATTTTTATAAAGAGCGTTTGCGCCGTCAAAATATTGAAGTATTGGTACCGGCACAGAAAAATGAACGTGAGAAAATCGATAAGATTATCAATGATGAATTGTGCAAAGGTAAGGTTAATCCTGATTCAAAAGTGTTCTTTATAGATCAGGCCAATGCGTTATTTGCGCGCGGCGCACAAGGATTGATATTGGGTTGCACGGAGATTGATATGTTGGTTGATCAAAAAGATTTTGCGCGCCCTGTCTTTGATACAACGCGCATTCATGTTGACGAAGCGCTGGGTATGATTTTATCTCCGCACGCCCCTGCGCCCGCATAGTTTGTGAGGCGCAAGCAGGTTTGGGTTTTTAAGTTGCGATATTATGCCTTTTACAAAGATTTACAGTTTGAAATCAGCGCGCAGGTGATTATGATGAGGCGTCTATTCAAACGGCAGGAACTTTTACATTATGTCCAATAAGCGCGAACGTCCTCTTTCCCCGCATTTGCAGGTCTATAAGCCGCAACTGACCTCTGTTATGTCGATTTTGCACCGGTTGTGCGGTATGGCGCTGGCGCTGGGGACGGTGATGGTGGTCTGGGCGCTGTTGGCAGCCGCCACCAGTGAGGCGGCGTATAACCAGTTTATCTGGGTCTGCAATACGCCTGTGGGCAAATTGGCATTATTCGGGTGGAGTGCGGCGCTTTTTTATCATTTGTGCAATGGCGTGCGGCATTTGTTCTGGGATACCGGGCGGCTGTTTGAAATTCGTGATGCTTACCGTGCCGGTTATGCGGTGCTGGTGGCGACGCTGTTGTTGTTGATCTGGTTCTGGGGGGCAGCATGAGCGCAGGAAACGAGAAAATTCAATCGCCCTTGGCGCGCGCGCGCGGCGCTGGATCGGCGCATGAGGGTACGCATCATTGGTGGCACCAGCGTGTAACGGCCGTTGCCAATATGTTGCTGATGTTGTGGCTGGTCTGGGCGGTTGTACATATACCGGGATGGTCGTATGTGGAATTTACAACGTGGCTGGCGCAGCCATGCCGTGCGATTTTGATGATTTTAGCAGTGATCTCTGTTTTTTATCATGCGGCACTGGGTGTGCAGGTGGTGATCGAGGATTACGTGCATGATGGTGCCTGCAAGGTTGTGAAGCTGGTTGGTATGAAGCTGTTCTTTTTTGCAACGGCGGTGGCTTGCATATTTTCAATCTTAAAAGTCGCACTGGGCAGTTGATTTAAAAGTGAAGGGTATTGTGAATTAAAATGTCTGAATCATACCAAATTATTGATCACGAATATGATGTCATTGTTGTGGGTGCGGGTGGTGCGGGTTTGCGTGCCGGGTTTGGTTGTGCAGAAAAAGGTTTGAAAACGGCGCTCATTTCCAAGGTGTTTCCAACGCGATCCCATACCGTTGCGGCACAAGGCGGGATTAGTGCGGCGCTGGGTAATATGGGTGAGGATGACTGGCGCTTTCATTTTTACGATACAATCAAGGGCTCGGACTGGCTCGGTGATCAGGATGCCATTGAGTATATGTGCCGCGAGGCCATTCCGGCGGTGATTGAGCTGGAACATTACGGTGTGCCGTTTTCGCGTACGGCGGAAGGCAAGATTTACCAGCGTGCTTTTGGTGGTATGACCACACACTACGGCAAGGGTACGGCGCAGCGCACTTGTGCGGCGGCGGATCGCACCGGTCATGCAATGTTGCATACATTGTATCAGCAGGCCTTGAAGCATCGTGCTGAGTTTTTCATCGAATATTTTGCCATGGATCTGATCATGGATGAAGAAGGCGTGTGTCGCGGCGTGATGGCGTGGAATTTGGATGATGGCACGTTGCATCGTTTTCGTGCGCACCAGACAATTTTAGCCACCGGTGGTTATGGCCGCGCTTATTTTTCCTGTACTTCCGCTCATACTTGTACGGGTGATGGTGGCGGTATGGTGTTGCGCGCTGGCCTGCCTTTGCAGGACATGGAGTTTGTGCAGTTTCATCCAACGGGCATTTACGGCGCTGGTTGTCTGATTACTGAAGGTGTGCGCGGAGAAGGTGGTTACCTGACTAATTCCGAGGGCGAGCGCTTTATGGAGCGTTATGCGCCGAGCGCAAAAGATTTAGCATCCCGCGATGTGGTTAGTCGTTCGATGACAATTGAAATTCGCGAAGGGCGCGGCGTCGGTGCAGAAAAAGATCATATTCATCTGCATCTGGAGCATCTTGATCCCGATATCATTCATTCACGCCTGCCGGGTATTGCTGAAACCGCGATGATTTTTGCCGGTGTTGATGTAACAAAAACCCCTATCCCTGTTTTGCCAACGGTGCATTACAATATGGGTGGTATCCCGACAAACGTGAACACAGAAGTTGTTGCGCCGGTTGGTGATGATCCCCACCGTGTTGTGCCGGGCTTGATGGCGGTCGGTGAAGCGGCGTGTGTATCCGTGCACGGCGCAAACCGTTTGGGTTCTAATTCACTGCTTGATCTGGTGGTGTTTGGGCGCGCGGCAGCAAATCGTTGCGCGGAGATTGTGAAGCCAGATACAAAGCACAAAACCATGAAGGGCGCAGGTGATGCGGCTGTTGCGCGCTTTGATCGTTTTAGAAATATGAAAGGCGATACGCCGACGGCAGACTTGCGCTTGAAGATGCAAAAGAGCATGCAAAATCATGCCGCTGTGTTTCGCACCGGTGAGGTGCTGGAAGAGGGTTGTAAACAGGTCGCTGCCTGTTTTGCTGACCGTGCTGACCTTGGTATTGCCGATCGCTCACTGATTTTTAATACGGATCTGGTGGAAGCGCTGGAGCTGGACAATCTGATGTATCAGGCGGTTGCAACGATTAATGCGGCCTCCAACCGTCAAGAATCGCGTGGCGCGCATGCACGGGAGGATTTTTCCGACCGTGATGATGAGAAATGGCTTAAGCACAGCGTTATCCGGGTTGATGAAAAGGGCACAACAACAATCAATTACCGCCCGGTTAGCTTGACTCCGCAGACCGACGATGTAGATGCTGTGCCACCTAAGGCCCGCGTTTATTAGGCGCAGGCTTTGAGGTGACGATTTGCCGCCCCGCCCTTAATTCTTGTCCTTGATTTTACTCTATTTTTTATCGCTATGAAGCACGCCGCCTTCGGCGTAATCTTCACGAGTCATGTCGGACAGGATGACTTTGACGGCTTCCGGCGGGGTATCGATGGATTCGGCGACCGCATTCGTGACTTTGTGTACTAATGTACGCTTTTGTTCAGTCGTGCGGCCTTCGAACATATGAATTTGTACTATGGGCATGGGTGCTTCCTGCGCTATACTTAATGGAGAGGTCTCTTGAAAGGAAACATAGCGGCTATGAGATATTTGATCCAATGTTTTTTAGTGATGGTAATGTTTAGTGCGCCGGCATTGGCGTGCGAGCCGTTGCCGGAATTTCCTATGCCGGATGATATTGAGAGCTTTCAGTTGATTGTTTCTCGTGAGGGAAAACTGACGGAAACGGAACAGGCGGCGTTTGACACTTTTAACGCAGATCGTGCGCGCTATGTGGAGCTTTATGAGCAGGCCTATCCTTGCCCTCTGGCAGGGGATTCACACGCCAAGCGTTTACGGGCGGCCAATAGCGACGCCATGATAGAAGAGCTGGGCCAGCTGCGTGATAAGTGGACACGGGAAGAGTCGGTGCCAGATCAAGCACTGCCCGCGGGCAGTGCCGAATACATTGATGTGCCCGATGATGAGATGTTGCTCGTCGAATAGTTTTTCATAAGTTTATACGATGTTTGTATGCTGGCCGGTGTTCCCGTTTTCAAGCCTGCGTTAGGGGCTGTAAAATCAGGATGTAGAAATTTACACGGAAGCAGATCACAGCTTCACATGGCGCGCCGGACGATGTATTTTAGACGGGCGCGTAAATCTAAAGAATGTATGAAATATGGCTGATTTTACCCTACCGAAAAATTCTAAAATTAAACCCGGCAAAAAAATCGACGCTGTCGATGCTGATGCAAAGAACAAGAAAACATTTAATGTTTATCGCTGGAGCCCGGATGATGATGGTAACCCGCGCCTGGACAGCTATACGATTGATTTGGACAAGCACGGTCCGATGGTTTTGGACGCGCTTATTTACATTAAGGACAATGTTGATAGCACGCTGACATTTCGTCGCTCTTGCCGTGAGGGGATTTGTGGTTCTTGCGCTATGAATATAGATGGCACGAATACGCTGGCTTGTACCAAGGCGATTAGTGATTGTAAGGGCGATGTGAAGATTACGCCTTTACCGCATATGCCGGTCGTGAAGGATCTGGTGCCTGATTTAAAGCATGTTTATGCACAATATGAATCTATTGAGCCATGGATAAAAACAGACAGCCCGGCACCGTCACGCGAGCGTTTGCAGAGCGCAGAGGATGCGGATGCCTTAAACGGCCATGATGGCCATGGTCCGGCTATGTGCATCATGTGTTTTTGTTGCTCTACATCCTGCCCTAGTTACTGGTGGAACGGTAACAAGTTTTTAGGACCGGCTGTTTTGTTACAGGCCTTTCGCTGGTTGACGGATAGTCGTGATGAAGCCAAGGGCGAACGATTGGATCAGCTTGAGGATCCGTTCAAGCTTTATCGTTGTCATACGATTATGAATTGCACAAATACTTGCCCGAAGGGGCTGAATCCCGCGCAGTCTGTTGCGGAAATTAAGAAAATGATGGTGGAACGAAAGTCCTAGAGCGGACATTTGGTTTAAATTTTGATTGCGCATAGAAGCGCTTTTGCAATGTAGGAGATAAAAATGCCGATGGCTATTCTGGTTTCTGCGATATTAGCGTTTGCTTTGGGGTGGTTGTGGTATTCCCCCAAGATGTTTGGAACAATATGGTTGAATTCTATTGGCCGGAGCCCGGGGGATTTGCAGGAATCGCTGGCGCGTTATTTGGTGACGTTTATTGGCTGGGTGGTTGCTGCTTTTGTTTATGCTTTTTTAATTGGCCATGATTTTGTAGATGGCATCAGGGATTATATTTTCTTGTCTATTGCCTTGTGGGGCGCTTATATGATGCCGGCAAAGGCCCATGCCATTATGTGGGGTAATTTCAATACCAAGTTATTGTGGATTGATGGCGGCTATATGCTGTCGGGCTATATTATCTTTGCTTTTGTGTTTCGGTTACTCGCCTAGCGGTGTGTTTCCGAAGGGCAAGAATTTGATTGTTGTGCTACAGGATGCATTGAGTATTTGCACGTAGTTGCTCAAAGATAGCGTGAGCTTTTGTTCGCACTCCGAAACCCCCCTGATCGGCACCATTCTTTCGTTGCCTTGCGCGTCGGGCCAGGGCAGTTCACCACTATCATGGCTTGTGGTTGTAACGGTGGCGGAGCGACCGGTACCCGCAATTTTAATTTTTTTGATCTCGAGATCTGCTTGATAGTTTGAAATCAAACCTTTTCCATCAAGAATATTTGTAATGTAATCTTTCTTTTTCACTTCTATTTCTGTTTCTTGCGCCGGATAACCGGGGATTTCAAAGGTTGTTTTGCTGTGAAAATTACTTTTAGGCGCAAGGTGGCGGTTGAGGTATTTTTGAACATCATCCATCGCCATGTCGTCTCTGTATCCTAATGAAACACTGTTTGTTTCTTTGAGAAAATCAGCCACATTTTTTTCTGTCAGCTTCGTAATAAAATCATCTGATTGCGCAAGGCTATCAGCGGCGCGCACCCCTAAAAGGGAAACAAAAACAACCATGCAAAAAATATGTTTCATCGTATTTTTTTCGGCCATGATTAAAATCCTTCTGAGAAGCTGAGTTCCGAGCTGCAAACAGCACCGCCCATTTGAATGATTTGTTGGTCATTCAATAAAACTTTTTGTTCGCAGTACGATATGCCTTGTACGGGCATCATGCTGAGCATGCC
>Ga0055584_100000714_pt1 | contig 31677 bp, 29 predicted proteins | sample OSDHelmetaG_FD_58716 | JGI IMG/M metagenome (GOLD analysis project Ga0055584, IMG submission 58716) | Pelagic marine sediment microbial communities from the LTER site Helgoland, North Sea, for post-phytoplankton bloom and carbon turnover... | ecosystem: Environmental > Aquatic > Marine >... | reverse complement strand
TCTCTCCAATAATCAGCTGAATTTAATCTGTAGTAATCAAAGTATTTTTTAACTTCTACTTGACTTTTGGCGCGTCCATTGTCTGCATATTTTGTAACAGAAGAAGTAAAATTGGGATGAAGGCTCACGCACCCAGTTAGAGTCGTCTTCATAAAATTACCAATTAAAAGGTCATCAAATATTTCATAATTAACAGCTTTCATTAATGAACCTCTTGGAACTTCAAATCTTATAGAGGCAGATTTATCTGATAATTTAATACCAAAATCTTTGCCTCCTACTCTAAATATTATTGAACCAAAATGATATGGTAATGAGCCAAAAGCTTTCATATAATTTGTAATTTTTTCTTTATCTTCATGATCTAATTGATCAGCATAATTATCTCCAAATTCTTCAGAAGACAAGATAATGTTTTTTATTTTCTCAACTATTATTTCTTCATATTCTTCCTTATTAGAGTCCCAACGAATATAAGCGGGGAAAAGTTCACCAAACTCATCATTGAAGCCATCTTTATGCTTTTCAAGTGGTGTAATGAAACGATTCATATGAATAGAGTCTTCTCTAACATATTGATGAAATGCAGAAAAAGGAATTGCAAAATTACAATTTAGATTGTGCATTTTTCTGGAATACTGCTTACCCACATCAAATTGATACTCAGCAAGAGGCTGAATGAAAGATCCATCCTCATCATATAAATTTATCATATCAGCATCACCCCAATTAAGTAATTGAAGTAAAAATCTATTTCTATAGCCTTTAATTATTTTTTTTATAGTTGAGCTCCATCCTAATAAACTTCCATCATTAACATTTACGATTAAGTCTTTACCAAGAATATCAACTAGCAATGAAGCATCCTGATTCCAATCAGCAAAACTTTTAATTCTTACGTTTTTAGAAATTTGAAACCAGACATTTGATTTCAATTTTATACAGTCAAAGTGAGCATTGAAATAATTAAAAATTCTGTCTCCATAATGATCAGGTATTAGAATTATTGAGTCTATAAAATATTTATATGATTCACTGTCAATATGATCTGGATGACCATGAGATAACCAAATATATTTAGAATTTTTTACATTTTCAATTTGTTCTGGAGGTATTGTGTGAGTGTGATCCCAGCTTCCAAAGTATGGCTTACCATCTATCCACGGATCTGTTGACAACACTGGAGATCCATCGAAAACTGTTATAGTCGCATTCCCAATTGTTTCAAATCCAATCATAACTTAACTCTTGGTTGATTGTTCATATTCAAAAATCTAATATTTTTATAACTATAACCTACTATTAACAGTAAACCAAAACTAGGTATATGGTGCCTCATGCTTGTGGCCCAATTAACAGTTCCCAAAGACCAAATAATCTCTGTCACTAGCAATGATAAAAAAATAAAGAAGATCATCCTCCTATTTTCAAAAAAAATACTCCTATTAAATATATATTTTTCTCTAGAAATGACTATGAAATATTTCAATATATTCCAAATTAAAAAAACTCTCAATAAATTTTCAACTAAAGCAATCAAATCTATTATTGATGACATATTCCAAAGCATTGGTTCAAACAAGTATTGAAAGAATAGATAAGGGAAACTAATTATCACATCAAATAAATGACTATATTCTCTAATCACTAAATAGGTCGATCTAGCTCCCATTGAAGCTGTAGCATTTTGATATTGTTCCAAAGTTTTTACAAACTCATCCAAACCATAAGACAAATTATTAAACGCCAACAATCCATAGAACAAAGACAGCCCAATAAGAGGAGAAATTAACAAAAATTTTGTTAATGAAATTTTTTTTCGATTCCGAATTATAATCAAAAATAGTGAAGAAACCAAAATAAAAACTCCAACAGGCATTAGAGCACCATGCAATAATCCCATGCCAATTATGGAAAAAAGCAAAGTAAGCCAATGGATAGATTTATGAAAATAAATTTTTAAAGCAGCATAAATTGCGAGATTGACAAAAAGTAATTGGAATGGCTCTCGCAAAGGAACACTTGTATACATAATTGATGATGGCAAAACAGAATAAAAAAACATCACTTTCCATTGGTTCGACATATCAAATGACAAAATTCTCATAATTTTTATGAGAATAAATGCGGATAAAATCCACGCTAAAGAAGACACTAAGCTTCCAATAAATAGGTGATCAGTTGAAAGAAAATAGATAAAACCTAAAAAATAGTAATAGATGTGTCCAATTAAATATTCTCCTATCACTAAGCTTTTGGAATAGGCAACAGCATTCGTATGAAACCAAATAGCATCATCAGCAGCGCCAAAGGAAGGACCAAAGAAACCATTAAAAATGGAATTTGAAACTCTCAATAAAAAACCAATCCATAAGCAAAATGTTACTTTAAGCATAATTTGATTGAAAGATTATAATTCACTTTAATTTGCCTATTACTCATCAAAATTTAGATAACCTTGATAATAATTTTCTACATATTCTTTCAGGCAAATTTTCCAGTCTCGCATGACATTTGCATTTCTAATATCTAGCTTCTTAGTGAGAAGCCTTTCAGAGGCAGGACGTTCTGCAAAGTAGGTTTCAACAAAGTAATCAGACTCTACTTCAGTAATTTTAATTTGATTACTAATGCCAAGAATATTAAGCAATTCCTGAGCTACCTCCAAACGCCCTGTAATTCCTTTACACACCATATTATAGAGGCCCCAATATTCTTTCTCTAAAAGAAGCTTTACGTTCTCAGCAAAGTCATGTGTATATGTAGGAGTTCCTAGCTTGTCATTTACAATAAATAGTTCTTTTTTTCCTTCTTTCAACTGATTCATAACTTTTTGTACAAATTTTTTGTCTTTTTTAGGTCCTGAGCCCATCATCCAGCCTGCCCGACATATTAAATGGTGATTGGTATTATTTTGAACAAAGAGCTCTCCTGCATATTTACTTCTAGCATAGTGACATATAGGATTAGGTAAATCCCAGTCATCAAAAGTATCTTTTTCACCATCAAAAATACCAGCAGTACTAATGTAAAGTAATGGAATATTTAACTTATTACTAATATAAACTGCGTTTTCAACTGCTAATGTGTTTGTGGCATAGGTATCATCCTGATTAAGTTCACAGAACTCTAAATCTGTATAAGCACCCAGATGAAATAAATAATCTGGTTTAAATTCAGAAACATCACTTAAATAGGATTCATAATCACGAAAATCTAAAAAAGATAACCAATTCTCATTCACATCAATATCAGTGCACTTAAGTTCATAAGCTAAACCAAAACATTTATGAAAAGCCTCTCCAAGCATTCCACCACAACCAGCAATATAAATTTTCTTTTTCATAGCATGTTCCTTTATTTTGATTTAAGTATAGACAAATAATTTGATGCAATAACATCGGTAGAATAGTTATCCAAGGTGGATGCTCTTGCTGCTATTCCTAACTCTCTTCGTAAGCTAGAATCTTTAATAAGTTTTTCCAAGGCATACATCCAATCTTCTTTTGTTTTTACCAACAAACCATTCATATTATGATTAATAATATTTGGTGTATTGCCAACTTCTGTAGCAATTGTTGGTAAACCAAATGCCATATATTGGATAGCTTTTAGACCACTCTTTCCAGAAACCCATTCATTAAAAGGTAATGGATATACTCCAATATCAATACCTTGAAGATCCTCTACTTCATTTTTATATGTCCACTGAATAACCTCTAAATTCACACCAGGTAGTTCATATTCAAAATTCCCAATAACCCTCAATTTAAATTCACAGCGTTTACTTAAGTCTATAAAAACATCTCTTAAAATATCTAAATACTCTTTAGAGCTAAAGGTACCAGTCCAACCAACTGTTACTATATCCTTGTTAGTATATTTATTAATTGGAATAAAACGATCAGTATTTATAGAACAGGAAATATATGTACATTTTTTTTTGATGTTTAAAGCTAAGCACTTATCGTTCAAAGCTGGTGAACTTGTGATAATGTGATCTGCATTTTTAATCAAGAATATCGCTTTATTTGGACTTTTTATAAATTTCAATAAAGGATTAATACTATTCGTTACCTTCAGAAGAATATTATCTTCGACATCATAAATTAATCTCTTTGCTAGGAGTCGAAATAACCTTTCATAAAATGACGAACCTAAAGGAGTTACCCACATAAAGACGTAAACATGATCAAAATCTGAAAGACGGAAAATATCTCTAAACCTTCTTAAATAGCCACGAAGGGTACCTAGAATTTTCAAAAAAAAATGGCCTTTTTTATAGACAATGTCCCATAAATGCTGATCCATAAAAGGCGAAACGGTTACTTTAAAGCCCTCCTCTTCCCAGTTATCAAAGTACTGTTCATATTTTAATCTCTGTCCAGCAGCAACGCCTTTAGGATATGGACAAATAACAAGAATTTTCTTCAATTAAACTCCAAAATTAAATTAAAAACAACACTCAAATACTCCATAAATTACTTCTTAAAACCTACTGCGCACCAATAAGGTGCTTTGTCTGAAAATAGAACTTTTTCCAATCCTGCAGCCTTCATCATTTTCTCAATTTCATTTTGAGTAAATCTCTTCTCAAGTGGAGTGCCAAATCTATCACGAGAATCTGTTCGCATAGTATAAAAACTTAGCTTTCGATAGTACGATAATGGAATAGAGTCAACACTTAACCCCAAAAGTTCTGCAATTCGAGCAAACCGAGATAATGGAAGGTACACTACCAATGCCAATAAATCAGTAATCAAGTACTTAATTGTAGGTGGCATCTTGCAAATGACTTTTCTAATATAATCCGAACACTTCCAAATCAATCTAAAAAGTATTGATCTATTATCAAATGCGTAATATAAATAAATTAAAAAAGGAGCGCCTGACTTCAACATTACCACACAAGATTTAATGGCACTTAAAGTATCAGGCACATGATGGAGAACCCCAAGTGAATAACCAAAATCTTGGCTATTATTGGGCAAAAGATGATCATTTACTGAACCCAATTTGAAGGATAGGTTATCTAATTCTTTTAAATTATGCTTTGCGATATTTAGTGCAGATGATGGATCAATACAAGTTAAATAGCCTACCTTAGGTGATACTAACTTTGCCCAGCGACCAGAACCACATCCCATATCAAAACCAACAGCATTAATTGGTAATTTATCCCAAGGAAAAATTGAGAAATAATTATTAAAAATCTTATTTGCTTCAAGAGAATTTAATTCTTCCTGATTAAATCTTCCCCACTCATCACCAAAGCTGTCGACTGTTTTCTTATCAATATTTTTCATTTAATACTCTTCATTAAATTTTTTACGACTACATTAATTATATTTTGTAACTGATTTTTGCCAACTTTTATAAAAAAATAACTTTAAACATTTTAGATATAATTTTGTCTATCAGAAAGAATGAGGTAGCTTATTAATAAAGGAAAGCCAGTATTCTCTAGCAACCACCGCACTATGATTGTGTGCAATTTTTTTAGCGCCTAATACTAATTTTTCACGAATTATAGGATCGCGCTTGATCAACTCCATAGTATTTACCCAGGCAGATATAGTGTAGGGGTCTGATTGATCTGGAATAGGTAGTAATACTCCAAGAAGCTCAGTATTAAAGTCGTTAGCGTCCGAAAGAGGTGTACTATCAGAAATTTCAAATAAATTACGAGTAGCACCTCCATGGGTATCTGCTGCTATAATCGGCAAGCCAAGATTTGCAGCTATAATTGCAACTGTCGGCAATCCCTCATTACGTGAAGTAATTAATAATGCATCAGCTGCAGACATATAATTCTCCGGTTTCCTAGAGTAGCCAACAAACAGCACATCGGCGAATGAGTCTTCTGGTTTTAGTCCCACTTTAAGGTTTAACGAATTTGCAAGCGCCATCATTTCTTTAAATAATAGTCCATCCCCAATAATTACTAACTGGCAGTTTTGATTTCGAGAGGCATATGAAGACCAAACATATAACAAACCTTCGATGTTTTTTTCAATTACAAATCGACCACAAACAACAAATCTTTGCATGTTATTTGAAAATATAGGTACTGTATTAGGTTTTTCTATGAAGTTTTTAAAAATACTAATCTTGCTTTCGTCTAGCCCAAAACACTCCACCCATTCGTTTGCAACATGTTGGGTAATAGCAAATATTTTATCAAGTCTCCTATAAAAAAAGCCAAAAATATGATGCATTTTTAACATCTTTATATTAGTTTTATTATTAAGTAAATCTATGACAACCAAACTAAACCGCTTATATTTTGATGTTGATAAAGAATTCACGATATCAGCTGGCGCCAGTAAACTAAAAATTATTTCTGTCCCTAAATTTTGCTTTAGAACCTTAATTTTATAAGCTAAAAATAAATATTTGATCTGTCGAAATGGAAAAGGCAACTTAATCGAAGATCCTACAGGGAAGAATGGAATATCACTATTAAAATAACTTTTAGATCCAGGAGGATCAAATGACGCAATATTAACATCATGTTCTGAATTTAACAGTTGAGAAATGCTATCTAACAACTTTTGTGCGCCGCCAGGCTCAATATAAGTTGGTATTAGAAATAAAATTTTCCTTTTAATCATAAATGAAACAGAATAGCCTCTTTAAGAATATTTTAATCATTTCTAAGTTATTATTCATAGTTGTTAATAGCCCAATCTTTAAATCTATGAAGGGTTGGCAGATCTATTGTATCACTGAGTTTCTTACCATCAAATACTGTACTGCCAGATTCAATACGCGAGTCAAATTCAGGCCAGTCAATACTTTCTACCGTTATCCCTTTTCTTGCATCTGCTATGATGCTAGCTGCCTCATATAAGCTAAGATCCTCCCCCGGTATATTGTAAGTTTGATTAATTGTCATGGGGTGTAAAGAGGCGCTCAAGATTATTTCTATCAAATCATGGATATGTGTAAAAGTTCGCCTAATATGTCCACCTCCATAAAGACATATTCTTCCGTTATTCTTTGCCTGCATAATTAGATTACCAACGGTGCCAAACGAATATTGTTCACCTAATAGATTTGCATATGGGACACAAATACGAAAAATTGTATACGGAATATCAAAAACTTTAGCATATGAATGCAAGAAGTGCTCACAAGCAATCTTGTTAGCAGCATAAAGGGTATTAGATTGTTGAAGGTCCGCCTCCAAAAGTTTCTTTTCAGAGCCATGATATATTAATCGAGAAGAAGGAAAAACTACTCTTGGTCTCCACGAAGATAGCTTAATCGAATTTAAGACATTTAAGAGACTAAGCTCGTTACCAAGAAGAAATTTTTCAAACTGTTCAAAGGATGTGTGAGTTCCTGTAACACCGGCAAACATATAAATTATATCAACATTCCAATCAATCTCGTCAAGAGAGTTAAGTTTAGTTAAATCAAATCGATTTCCATCTTTTTTTAAGGGAATATTTACATCATGCCCTTGACTAATCAAACTATCTATAATATGGCTTCCAAGATATCCACTTGCCCCAAAAACTATACATTTCATAACTGAATTCTATACATTTAACATGGTAGCATGATTTTTTATATCATCTAACGAACGACTTTGAGCCAGAATATCCTTGTAGTGTTTTACTCTTCTTTCTTTGTATCTTATAAGGCTATGGAATTCTAACATTGCTCCAATAAAATGATTATCGGGTTCAACCTCAATAATATCAACATTATTGGAAGTTTCAATCGATATTTTTGGAGAAAAACTATTTCCAGGTGTGTAGGCTCGATCAACTTTCAACTTTCCTTTAGAACCTAATATTTCATAATGACATTGATAAAAATTATCAAAGCCAAATACAATAGAGGCTCCCATACCTTCCTTATTAGACAAAAAAGCACTTCCCCAAATTGAGACTCTGCTTTCAGGCTCATGATAGACAGTTCCTGAGCGAACAACCATAGAATCTCCACAGAAAAAACGAACAGCTCGAAGAGGATATCCTGCTGCATCCATTAATACTCCTCCACCAATATCATCTATATAACGAAAGTTATCTTTAGGTAGTGGAGGAAAACTAAAACAACCATGAAAATGGCGTAAATCACCTATACGACCTTCATTTAATAAAGATAAGGCTAGGGACTGTTGTCTATGATAAAGGAACATATAACCCTCCATAATTGCAATATCTTCTCTATAAGCTAAATCAATTAAAAAGTTTGTATCTTTTAAAGAAAAAGAGAATGATTTTTCCACATATACATGCTTGCCAGAATCTATAGCTAAGCCTACCCATTTAAGATGAAGTCCAGTTGGCAAAGGAATATAAAGTGCATCGATATCATCCCGGGCAATTATTTCTTCATAACCTTTAACTGGCTCACAATCAAATTCTTCAGCAAACTGAATTGCTTTTAATTCATCTCTACTAGCAATGGCAACTAGTTCAAAATAATCTGGCAATTCCAAAATAGCTGGAATTACTGAACGCTTGGCAATATTGGCACAACCAATGACACCAATGCGTATTATAGAATTTGACATTTTAGTAACTCCTCAAAATTTTATTGCTGAAATCAAACTTCTAGAAGCAATATTAAGATAATTATTAAATTCAATTAAACGAAGAAGTTGGTTTAGACTCATCCAGTAATAATTTTCATTAACTTCAAGTGAAAAATCTTTTCCAACATCTACTATCATATTTCTATTTTGCTCTTTAAAAAATCGTCCTCCTTCTTCACTTTGCATTACATCAAGGAGGATACAGCTTTGTTCAGCGGATAAAATCTCGTTAATATATGGAACGGAATACTCATTATGTCCTGTTCTATAATTTCCCGTAAGACACTGAACTGTTGGAGCTAATTCAATTATATCAAAGTTGCCCGCCTCAAGCTTTGCTTGAACAAGAAAATGGTATACTCCATCTATAGGACGAACGATGAAAGCAACTAAACCCTCTTGAGCGGGCTTTACCATAGGTTGATCCCAGCTAACAACTTCTCGATTACCTATAGAAACATTTACTCCAATAACTGAGAAGTATTTTTTATCAGCCCTATCAATAATCCCATTTTGATATCGCCATTCTGATACTTTATTTATTGGAATACGCTCAATAAAAAGGTCATAAGTGGACTTCAAGTTAGTTATCCATGACAATATATCTCGAAAACTATTAAGTGCAGATTCACTATTAAGCGCAGATTCTAGCATTGACCAAGAGGGTTTACACGAATAATCAATAAGAGAATTAACTTCATCTAAGAACTCAGAAGAGATGCTGTAACTAATTCCTGAAAGAACTGTTCTCGTATCCATATTAACGATGTTATCTAGCTTAATTAACTCTTTTATTTGCCCAATAGTTATCCATCTAAAATCATTATGAGGCTCAACATCCTCGTTTTGTAATAGTTCAACAATAATATTACGATTCCTCTTTCTAAGGAACCTAGCTCCTTGTTCAGATTGTAACTGGTCTAGAAGAGGCGTAACTTTCTTCTCTCCATTAAAGTATTCTAAATACCTGGGTCTTTTCCCCTTATGAATCTGAGAATAATTACTTCTTGTTGCCTGCAATGTAGGTGAGATTTGAACCACATTAATATTTCCTGGCTCGATTTTAGCCTGAACATAAAAATGCAATACTCCATTAAATTTTTTTGTTATAAAGCCTAAAAACCCAATTTCTGGTTGATTAATAATTGGTTGCTCCCAGCAGGGAATACTTCCCCAGTTTGTTCTTACTCTTACTCCCTCAATTGAAAAGAATCCACCACTTGAATGACCAACATCACCAGTTAAGTGATTAACATTCCAATTTCTCAAAGAGTCTATTGGGACTTGATGGACTAATGTTTGAGTTTCATTACGCCGATCTTGAATCCAAGCTAAAACTTCATTATTAGAAAACACCTCTGAATCTGAAGTAACTGAAGACTTTAATAAATCGAAATCCCTACTACTCATGCTGAGACAATTTTTTGATGAGTAAGCCAACTGGATTCGAAAAAAAACGCTCTCTTTTATAAGGATCAGCAAGCGACATTAGACCATTTATCAGCCTAAATGGTAAATCAATCAATCGGTTAAAAATAATAATATATAACTTAGATTGAATTTTACAAGAACCTTTTGATGAAATCATAACTCCACCTGCAAAAGATTGGCGAGTTAGGTATTTTGGCTGCTCCCCAAAGTTACTAAAACCGTAAGCAAACTTACAGGCCTCAATATTACGCCGCTCAATTGAAGGAAATTTCGAATAATTATGCATCTCTGCATTTGTCACTAATTCTAATAACTTGCTATGGGAATAAGTTACAGCAGTAGCTGGGAAAGCATTGTAAAGTGAGGCCCCTATAGTAATCACGGGTTTGCTAAGAAAAGCTGCCTCAATTCCAGTCGTTGAGCCAAATGATATTACTAAATCAGCATTACTCATTAGCTCGTATGAATCAACTGAAGAGTTGGCATTGATCACAATTATCCGCTCCTCAATATCTAGTTCTATTATTTGACTTAAAAAAAGAGGATCTCTATCTTGTAAATTAGGATGTATTCTTACATGAATTAATGCCTTCCTAGTTGCTGAAAGTATAGTTTTGATGGCTTCTATTTGCCCATATGGTTGAGTTGATCTGACTTCTTCTATTGCATAATATTCATGCTCGCTGGATATAAAAAAGACAATATTGTAGAGATTTTCTTTCCACTCTCCAATTTCACCAGTTTTTTGCCAGAAATTATATGATGGGACCATTGGCTCATCAAGTTGAGCCTTATTAATTATTCTATCAGTAAACCAATTCCTACCCTCACTGATAATTTTTTCTTCAGAAAGTTGAGAGGATAACACAACTTCTTGAATTTGCTCTGAGGTGTTCCCAAAATCATGAGGATAAGTACCATCAATCATAATATAATTCTCATAACCTACATATGGGTATTCATAGACTTTGACAGTTGTTCCAATTTTATTAGTAACTCGAAGTAATGGCCTGTATTTTGGAAACCTACCATTATAAATATAGACCTCATCAACAACTAGGCTCTTCAAAATATTTTTTGCAGAGAAGTAACTCTCGATAGCAACACGTAAATGAAGCTTAAGCTCTTTAGAATACTTAGATAAGCATGGTTTTGATATTTTTAACTCTGTTATGAGCGCTGAAAGTGCTGACTCAAATATATCACAATTATCAATGTTAACTATAGTACGAATGTACTCTTTGTCAAATTTGACTAGTGAATCTAGTATGGAATTTATTTGCTCTTGTTGTTCCCAAGATAGCTTCTTGTGACTAATAACTGAAAGTTGATTATTTTCTGATTGAAGCCAATCTAAACCACTTTTAACTCTAGATTTACACTCCAGACATCGCCTTTTAATAGGCCTACCATTGGAATCTTTATTGGCTTCACAAGAAGGAACATCTCCTTCACATGTTAAAAAAACAACCCGATAGCCATCTTCTAGCTTTCGCCTTACCAAATCTAATTCATACTCGAGAATTGGCCACAACCCATAAGAAGAATTTATAAGAATTGTTTTTTTTTGCTTAGGATAGTTAGCATCTATATTTACTGAATCAATCATAATTAATCAGCATGCAAAAAAATATAATTTTTTAATCTCATTAATTATATTCTTCATGACAAGAAATCTGAACTAAAAAGATTTACTTTGATTAGCTGTTTCAAGTTGAGAAACATAAAAAAAATATAAATGGTATTTTTCATAGTCATTTCAATAAGTTAAAAAAATAAAGGAAATATCTATTTTCATAACTGCTTTAGAAAAGGAATTTAATTAAATTAATTAAAGCTTATTTACTTTTGCTGCTATAGGCTACCAAATGGATCTACCTCCATCAATAACAATATTTTGCCCATTCATATAGGAGGATGCGTCAGAGCACATATATTGAATGGTAGATCGATACTCGTCTTTTTCTGCCATACGATCCATCGGTATTAGTGACTTCAACCTTGAAATAAACTCTTCTCCCTGACCATTATAAACACCGCCTGGTGAAAGTGCATTACATCGAACACCTTCATGAGACCAGTAAGTTGCCAAATACCTAGTTAAACCAATTAATCCAGCCTTAATTACAGAATAGGTAACTGGTTTAACGGGCTGAAAATTCTCCTGGATTCCATCTTTACGATAGAGTCGCTGATCAGGAGATATTACTGATAAGTCTGATGAAATATTTAAAATTACTCCACCTTTTCCATCATGAGCCATTGCTGCCCCAAAAACTTGACTACAAAGAAATGCACCTGTAAGACCAACATTAAGCTCTAAATTCCACTGGTCTAAATCAAAACCCTCAAGCCTAGAAGACTCTTTAATACCATTTTGATTATCAACTTTTGGATCAATCGCAGCATTATTTATTAAAATATCTATCCTAAATTTTTCTGTCTTTAAATTATCAAAAGTTTCGTGAATATTTTCTTTATCAGTTACATCCATAGTACAAATATGTATTAAATGATCGCTAAATTTTTCAGATAATTTTTCTTTTGCCACCAATAGGTCTCTCATTCTAATATCAGTTAAAAATACTTGAGCTCCAGCTTCTAATAAAGCAGAAGCATGCTGAATTCCTAGTATCCCAGCACTGCCAGTAATGAGTGCGGTTCTTCCTGAAAGATCATAAGATTCAAAAGCCATAAACATTAATTCTCATCATATCTAAAACCTGGTCTGTCCGCCATCAATCACAGAAACTGTCCCTGTAACAAAATTACTTAAATGTGATGAAAGCCACAAAGCTAAATTTGCCACATCTTCAGGCTTACCAAACCTTTTCAAAGGAACATTCTCTTTAAGCATTTTATCTACTTTAAAAGAATTATCCTTAATTTTTCTATCCCACACTGAACCATCAAACAATATATTCCCCGGTGCAATGCCATTTATTCTAATTCCTTCTTCAGCAAATGGCCTAGATATTCCAGTAATGTAAGCGTTAAGTGCTGCTTTTGCTACAGAATAGGTAACTGGGGCTCCAGGAATAACTTCACATCCACATATAGAAGATATACAAACAATGCTACCCATTGATATTTTGAGCTCCTCTCTTGCTGCCTCAATTATGTTAGTTGCACTTAAAAAGTTTACTCCTAATATTTTTTTCCACTCTTCATAATTCTCATCTCCTGCTATAACTGATGAACCGTTACCAACATTACATACTAATATATCTATACCTCCGATGAGCTTTACTGTCTTCTTTATTATCTCGCGTGCTTGACTGGGATCAGTCACATCTCCAACGACCCCAAAACAATTTTCGAGGCCAATAAAAGATTGTGTTAATGAATCTTCATTTCTAGCATTAGATACAATAATACTACCTTCATTATCAAAAGCTTTTACTATACTTAACCCTATTCCTCGAGAAGAACCAGTAACGAGAATGCGCTTGCCTTTTAATTTAAGATTCACTTGTTTTTATCCAGTCTTCAACATTGCACTTATAAAGGGAAAGTGCAGATGAATGATCATCATTATTAGCCCTAGCTGTTTGCAGAATATAATTAGAAGTATAATTATTTTCTTGCAGCAGCTTAAATACCATGGGAAAGTCAGCATCGCCCTCTCCCAAAGGCACAGTAGTCCCATTAAAATGCCTATCTTTTACATGTACATTGTAGATTCTATCGCCTATTGCTTGAAACTCATCTATTGGATTGAATCCCAGTGCCGCACTATTTCCAATATCATAATTTATTCCAAAATACTTTTCATTAAGACGCGATATGAACCTATGTAGATTTGTTGGTTGGAAATCAGACTCGAAAACAATCCTTATCCCAAGGTCACTTATCTTGTTCTCTTGATCTATCAAAAATTCAACTAAAAGATTCTCTTGATCTATGTTTTCGAGACTTCCGTCATCAACTAGTGGAACAACAACAGTTCTAATTCCTACCTTACTGCAAGATGACAGAATAGCAAGAAAGTCTCTTTTTAACTTAATTCTATCAGAGCTATTAACTGTCCTCCAAAAAGGAGCTTGCATAAAACAATCTCCAGTAAGAGAGGGTATAAAAAATTCATGCTCCACACACATATTTATAATTTCTTGTTGACCCTCTAGAGTCATTAAAGGATTTTCATACAATCTATCTTGATCCAAAGTCCATTCCATTTGACTTAAACCAATACTTTTTGCAATTATAATTTCATTTTTCCAATTATCCCAAGGGAAAGACTGTATTTTTCCATCCACTATTGGAGACAAACGACCTTGCATAAAGCCAATTCTCTTATTCATTTATTACTAAATCTATATGGAGTTGGAGCATCACTATTTTCATCTATTTGACCCTCTAAATCCCATTTTTGAATCTGGTCAATAATATCAACTCCTGTATTTTCACTCCATTTATTTATTAACTTTGAAAATATAGCTCCAACTTTTCCATCTCCAATATTTAGATTATTTAATGAGGTAACTGGTAGCATACAAAATGGAGTGCCAGTCATAAACGCTTCATCAGCCATATATACGTCATAAGGGTCAATATTTTTTTCAATAATAGTTATGCCCAAAGCAGGGCAAAGCTCTGAAATAACATACTCACGTGAAACACCCCTCAAAATATCTCTTCCTTCAGGTGTTATAACTACTCCATCCTTAACTATAAAGAAATTATCTCCAGTACCCTCAGTAATAAATCCATCAGTACCTAATAATAAAGCCCAGTTATTTTTTCCAGTTACCTGGGATGCCTCAATATTGGCCATAAGATAAAAAAGCCTACTTCTATTTTTTATTTTTGGATCCATTAGTGAAGCTGGTATTGCACGTTGAGAAGTAATAACTGCATTAATACCGGTATTAAAAAGTATCCCCATAGTTGCAACAGTCCATCTTAAGGGAAAATCTGCAATAATAACATTAGGTCCTTTTTTCAGTCCAGGAATATTTTGATAGATACCAAGTAAACCTCGAGAAACATCAATCATTAAGCGGTGTTCGTCATCATGAGCAAATAAATTTTCATTTGCATCTATAGTCTCATAACATGAATCTATCATTTGAGTCTGAGTCATAACTATTGGAATTCTTAAAATTTTAATACCAGCATATAAACGAGATATGTGTTCCTCTAATTTAAACTGTTCTTTTTTAAAAGAACGAGTCATTTCAAAAACCATATCTCCAAACATCAGAGCTGAATCATAAATAGAAATTTTGGCTTCCGCTTCTGGAATCAAATCACCATTGAAGTTAACTAAGCGACTTTCACTTTTCATTTATTCTATCCATTATGTGCTTAAATTTATAATTATACCTAGGTGACTGTTAGAATCTACAGAGCTAATTTCATTGATCCATCATACTCATGATCGTACCATGAAATTATATCCATAATAGAAAACTCTGGATTACTTGGGTAAAGTGCTTCATACAACTCTTTCATAAAAATGTATTGTTCCTTTGTATTTACATCGAGAATTAAATCAGGTCGCCTAAAATTTATAGGGCATTGAACTGTACTTATTGGGCACCAATCAGAATTAACAGCTAAACCAGTTTCATAATTAAAAAAATTAAGATGTGGGTGCTCTCGCTTGAAAGAATCTTTAACAGTATCTCTGACATCTTTTAATAAACAAAAATCAAAGACTTCAGCGCCTATTCCATCAGGATATCCTGAGTCATTAATAACAGAAAGATTTGATGAAAAGCCTACTCTTTTTAATGATAAGTGATGGTAAATAATTCGATCAATTTCCTGTGGTTCAGGAGTAGGATTATCGGCAGGAATTCGCACTACAATATTCGCATCACTATCTAAAGCTGCTTGGTAATAACGCTCAACAAGATCATCTTCTGCGCCAGCAAAAACCTTTACATTATATTCATTTGCAGTCTCTCTTAAAGGATTATTCTCATCAGTATCTGGTATTGCAAGAACAATTTTATCTAAACTTTTGCATCTTTTTACTCGTTCCAAGATTCGCCCAACTAAGGGTTCTCCAGCTAAATCCATCATAGATTTACCAGGCAATCTCTCAGACCCCATTCTAGCTTGGAGAATTAGAACAACTCGATATTTCTGATGCATAGTTACCATATTTAATTCTAGTTTTATTAAAATTAATGTGACTTAAAGAAAATATGCTAGACTTTTTTCCAGTCTAGATGCTGTCGAAGATTTTCAGCGATAGGAGTTTCCTCTTCAATTATTCTTTTAATGCCATCACCCATTGCAAGTTCAATTTTTCGAACTGCGCCAATTAACGCTCTAAATCCTGCTGGCTCTACAGAAGCTGATTGGTCTGAACCATACATCGATCTATCTAATGTAATATGCCTTTCAAGCGAGGTTATTCCTAAAGCTGAAGCAGCATAAGAAATAGCTAAACCAGCTTCATGTCCACTATAACCCACATCACAATTAAATTTTTCTCTTAGGGTTTTAATCATGTTTAGGTTAGCATTTTTTGAATCCATTGGATAAGTTGAAATTGTATGCATTAACTCAAAGGAGCAATTTGCCTTTCTAAAAATTTCAACAGCTGTTTCAATATCATTATAAGTTGTCATACCAGTTGAAATAAAAGTATGCTTACCTTCACTTGCAATCTCTTCTAATAATTCTTTGTAAACTATCATTGCTGAAGCAACTTTATTATATTTTGAATTAAATTGACGCAAGAATTTTTGAGAGTTAATATCCCAAGCACTTGCAAACCATTCAAGACCCTTAGATTTACAGTAATTCTCTATTTCTTGATACTCATCTACACTAAATTCTAAGCCTAATTTTTGATCTCTTTGAGTTGTACCCCATTGACTCTCTCTTGGAGAGTCTAAAAACTCCTGGGTATAAACTTGATCAATATCTCGTTTTTGAAATTTAACGCAATCAGCACCAGCATTCTCTGCAACATCTATAAGTTGCTTACAAATATTCATATCACCATTGTGATTAATCCCTATTTCTGCCACTATTATTATGCTCATTTTTAACCCTCTTTATTTAAATATAAAATCTTGATAAAATCTATATCTAACACTTGTTCTAAAAGTTCTCGAACTACCCCATTGCCACCTTTGGTCTTTAGAATATATTGTGATACTTCTTTTATTTTTGGATGACTATCATTTGGACATGCTGAATAGCCACAGATCTTCATGGCTAAATAATCATTAAGATCATTTCCTACATACAAAATATTTTTTAAATGATAATTCTTTTCTCTAGCTAAATCCTTAATAGCAAATTCTTTATCTGAAACACCCTGTATGACTGGAATCTTTAATTTTTCAGCGCGCATAGCAACAACAGAAGACTTTTCTGTTGATAAAATAAAAGCAGGCTTTCTTAATTTACGAAGAACATCAAAAGCTAACCCGTCGCCCCTACTGCATGCAACTAACTCCTGCCCAGAATCAGTCAAATATACAAGGTTGTTCGTTAATACTCCATCAAAATCAAAAATGAATGCATCAATATTATCCAAGGTCATATTTTTTTCAAATTTAAATTAACTTTTATAATTTTATAACCAATAATTTCAATGATGTAAAGCAAATCAAGTTTTATTATTAGAATATATTTCTATAGTCTCCAGTTCGGACTATCTGTCCACTCTTTATTTCGACTATTTGATTACACACACTTAGTGTAGAAACTCTATGCGCAATGATCAATATAGTAAGATTGTTATCGAGGCTTTCAATTGACTTCATAACCTCTTTTTCTGTATCTCCATCAAGGGCACTAGTCGCCTCATCAAAAATCATTAACTTTGACTCTTTATAAAGCGCTCGGGCAATACCTATTCTTTGCTTTTGCCCTCCACTTAATCTAACTCCCCTTTCACCCACAAAAGTATTGTATTTTTCAGGCAAGTCATTAATAACATCATCAAGTTGGGCCATAGAAGCAGCTTTAATTACCTTAACCATATTTATTTCATGAGGTGGGATTCCAAAAGCGATATTCTCTTTAATCGTGGTATCTGATAAAAATATGTCTTGAGGCACATGAGAAATATTTTTATGCCAAGATTTTAAATTATTTGTAACTATCTCCCTTCCATCAACCATTAGCTTTCCTGATGTTGGAACTAGAAGTCCCATCAAAATATCAAGTATAGTACTTTTTCCAGATCCAGTTTGTCCAATAAAGCCTATGCAAGAGCCTTTAGTTATCTCAAGATTTATGTTATTCAAAACATTTTTTTGATCATTTTTGTATCTAAATGAAATATCTTTTAGAACAATATTTTCATTAAACTGAATATCTTCTTTGTTATTTTGTATAGAGATATTTTGATCTAAAAATTCTAAGATATCTATCAGTGAACCCTGGCTTCCAAGAATACTTGACCAACCTTGATAAGCTAATTGAAGCATAGGAAGCATTCTTTGAGCTCCAAGAGCAATACCACCAAGCAATGGAATAGCAGCTTCAATGTTTTTATTTTCTAAAGTAAAGTTAAATGCTACCAGTGTTATTAGTACTAATCCCATAGCTTCTATAACATATCTTGGGCTAATACTAATAAAAGCATTATTTGCTTGCGCTCTTCTTAAAGGTAAATCAGCATTTTTATATATATCGCAATAAGTTTGCTGATTGCCAGATAATAAAATATCTCTTATTCCACCTAAACCCTCCTGAAGCGACTGAACTCTTTTTGTAGATTTGTCTGCAATTTTTTGACTATTTTCTAATAATTTAAAACTTGTTAGCTTTACTAAAGAGAAATAAATAAGACCAAAACCTCCAAAAACTGATATTGCTACAAGTGGATTTAAAGTAACTAGTGCAATAGTAATAATAATTATCATAACTATTGAACTCAATAAATTCAAAAATGGAAGAATTACCTGAAATATTACTAAATCAGTTTTGGTAGCAACTCCAGTTACAGTTTCGCTACTATTTCTATCTATGTGAACATTGAATGGTTGAAACAGAGTCTTATTATAAATATTTATACTTAGATCATGTCCTGTGGCAAACGATAGTCTTGTATTAACAAAAACTAGAATTAACCTTATTAAACCTGCAAAAATAGTTGCAGCTATAAATGAAATTGTAATAGGCCAGATTAACTCTTCTGGAGATCTGAAATCAAAGAATAATATAATTGGCTGAATAGCATCATAATGAAAGACCTGTTCAGGGGAGGATAAAACTCCAAGAAAAGGAATAACTGCACCAATGCTTATAATTTCAGCTATTGAAGAAAATAGCATTAAAATCAAGAGGACGCTGAGTTGATAACGCCTTTTTTTACTTATGTGCCCCCATAATCTTTTAAGTAAATAGATTATTGATTGATTGCTCTTAGTGTTAATCATTGCAAACTTATATTTGCTTGAAGATAATAATCTATCACTTCATCCATTCCTTCAGATATTTTATATTGCGGTTTGTAATCTAATAATTGTTGTGCTTTTGAAATATCAGCTAAAGAATGACGAACATCTCCAGCCCTGAAATCTCTATAAATTGGTTCTTTTCTTTCTAATTCCTTGATTCTTTGAATAAGCCTTTCTTCAATCATAAAATAGAGCTTGTTAAGACTTGTACGATCATTGACTGCAACATTAAAAACTTGGTTAGTTGCATTATCATTCTCAGTAGTTGCTGCAAGCAGGTTCATTTGTATTGTATTTTTGATATAACAAAAGTCTCTACTTGTTTCTCCATCACCATTAATAAAAACATCCTCTTCATTGATAATTGATGATATCCATTTGGGAATTACTGCGGCATAAGCACCATTGGGATCTTGACGCTTACCAAAAATGTTGAAATACCTCAAACCTATTGCTTTAAAGCCATAAGTCTTAGCAAAAACTCCAGCATATAACTCATTTACCAACTTAGTTACTGCATAAGGACTGAGTGGATTCCCAATCTTATCTTCCACTTTTGGAAGATCTTTATGGTCGCCATAAGTTGAGCTAGAGGCAGCATAGACAAAACGCTTTACTCTCGCATCTCTTGCAGCGACTAACATATTTAAATAACCATTTATATTGACATTGTTTGTATTAATTGGCCCTTTAATGGACCTAGGAACAGACCCAAGCGCTGCTTGATGTAAAACATATTCGACTCCATTGCATGCCTGTTTACAATCCTTCAATTCTCTTATGTCACCATTAAGAAAAGAAAAATTTGCTTTGAGGGCATTACCTGTAGTCTCCTCTGCATCAATTATGGCTTGATCAATATTATTTTGATATCCAGTTTCAAAATTATCTAGCCCAATAACTCGCTGATTTAATATAAGAAGCGCTTCAAGTAAATTAGAACCTATAAAGCCAGCCACTCCTGTAACTAGCCAAGTATGTTGATTATGTTTTAGATACTCCTGAAGTTCTTCATATCTTGTCATTTATAATCTTCCATCCACTTGATTCGCTTCAAATAAGTATTTGACGTCATAGATTACATGATTATCTTTCCCAAGTAACTTGATCTGCTTAATTGTCATCTGTTTAAACTCATCATGAGCAACAGCAATAACAATTGCATCATAGTTAGCATTAACAGGTTTACTCACTGGTAAGAATCCATACTCACGATTAGTTTCATCTTTATTAATCCAAGGATCAAACACATCAACATTGCAACTATAACTTTCCAGTTCTTTAACGAGATCAATAACCCGAGTATTTCTAATATCAGGACAGTTCTCCTTAAAGGCTAAACCCATAATCAGAATATTTGCATCAACTAAATTAATACGTTTACTAACCATTAATTTTGATACTTGGCTTGCAATATAAAAACCCATATTGTCATTAAGTCTTCTACCTACAAGAATCATCTCTGGTTTATAGCCAACCTCTATTGCCTTATATGTAAGATAATAAGGATCAACACCGATACAATGTCCGCCTACAAGTCCTGGTCGAAATGGTAGGAAATTCCATTTTGACTCTGCAGCCTTTAACACCTCTTCGGTATCAATATTTAACCTACTAAAGATTAAGGAAAGCTCATTTATTAGTGCAATATTCACATCTCTTTGAGTATTTTCGATTACTTTAGCCGCTTCTGCCACAATAATACTACTCGCCTTATGTGTCCCAGCAACAATAATTTCCTTATATAATTCATCAACTATGTTAGCCACTTCTTCTGTAGAACCAGAAGTTACTTTTTTAATATTTGGTAATCGATGTTCTTTATCGCCTGGATTAATTCTTTCTGGAGAGTATCCACAATAAAAATCCTTGTTATATTTTAGGCCTGAATAATGTTCTAGAATAGGTACACAAATTTCTTCGGTAGCACCTGGATAAACTGTTGACTCATATATTACAATATCACCATGTTTTAAAACTTTTGAAATTGTTTTACTAGCTTTTTCAAGTGGGGATAAATCAGGTTTTTTATCTTTATAAATAGGTGTTGGAACAGTAATAATATAAAGCTCACAGTCTCTAATATGATTAACACTATTTGTGAAACTTACTTTAGTGCCAGCTTCAAGATCTTGTTGAGTATTCTCATTAGTAATATCATGTCTATTTTTTAGTTGAGTAATCCTTTCATGATTAATATCAAAACCAATTACCTCTCGTTTTTTTCCAAACTCCAAAGCAAGTGGAAGCCCAACATATCCTAAACCAACAACACATATTTTCTTTTTCATTATTTTTTACTTCTTAATTATCTTAAAATTTGTTAGCTTATCAAACTCTTTTTTTAGCATCTCATATTCTTTAGTTTTGACTTTTAGAAAGCTAATAGTCAGTTTAGCTTTTTCTTCAATACCTTTAGGTGTTAAATAATAGGAATATTGGATTTTATTATTACTATTTTTAAAATTATTGATTTTGATAAAACCCTTCTCAATTAGACTATTTAGACAATAGTTAACCTTCCCAAGACTTATACTTAATTTTTTGGATAATTGTCTTTGGGTTAGATTAGAGTCTTTATCTAAAGACTTTAATAATTGATATTTACTCTGATGATCAGACACGCTACCGCCATGTTATACAATGTATAATTTTTGCACGACTTAGAAAAAACTAGATGTCATTATAAACTACGTTCAATAATTGAACAAATGAATTTTAATGTTTAAATTATTAAATGCTCAATAAAATATTAGTTAACATTGTTAATAAAATAATTAATTTGATAAATAATGCCTAATAACGACATTGATTTCAATAATAAAACTGTTTTGATTACTGGCGGTGCCGGCTTTATTGGAAGCAATCTAGCTTTTTATTTCCAAGAAAACTTTCCTGACGCACATATTGTAGTGTTTGATTGTTTTCGTAATGAAATGACTTTAAATAATGGAAACCTTCAAAGTTTTGGTCATTATAAAAACTTAATTGGGTTTAAAGATGATGTGGTTTGTGGAAACATAAACTCTAAAAATGATTTATCTATGCTAGATAATTATAATTTTGACTACATTTTCCACCAAGCAGCAATTTCCGATACTCGAGTTTATGATCAAGAATTAGTAATTAAAACCAATGTCAATTCATTTAATAATTTGCTTAATATTGCAAAAAAAAACAGGTCTACAATGGTTTATGCTAGTTCTGCATCTACCTATGGAAGTTTGAGCTCTCCCCAGGTAGTGGGCAAAGAGTCACCTGAAAACCCTTATGCTTACAGCAAATATGCTATGGACCAAATTGCATATCGTTTTATGCAACAAAATCCTGAAATGAGCATTGTGGGGTTGAGATATTTTAATGTTTACGGTCCAAGAGAATATTTTAAAGCTAAAACTGCTTCAATGGTAATCCAACTCGGACATCAAATTTTAAATGGTGAGGCTCCAAGACTTTTTAAAGGATCAGAAAAGATATTTCGTGACTTTGTATATATTGATGATGTTGTACAGGCGAACATTAAAGCCTGTAGACCTAAAAAAAATGGCGTTTATAACGTTGGAACTGGAGAGCCAAGAAGCTTCCAAGATGTTACAGATATTTTACTTCAGAATCTAGACTCTAAGCTTGCAACTGCATACTTTGAAAACCCATATAAAAACTATCAAATGCATACTCAAGCGGATATTTCAATTACTAAAAGTTTTCTTGGCTTCAGTCCAAAAGTGTCTCTAGAAGATGGAGTTAAAGCTTACATTCCTGAAATTAGACGCCTACACCAAATGCCAAATGATTGACTTAAAGGAAAAATCCCCAAAAATTTTAGTAATTGGTGACCTAATTTTTGATCACTATTTTTGGGGCTCATCTGATCGCATTTCTCCTGAGGCTCCAGTACCTGTTGTAAATATTAATAATGAAAGCAAGGTGCTTGGAGGTGCAGGTAATGTGATAAATAATCTTAAAGCTTTAAACTCCAGAGTTGAAGTGATGAGCGTTCTTGGGGAATGTCATGTTTCAAGAGAGTTAAAACTACTACTTGATAAAATTGACATAAACACACAATATATTATTGTTGATCCAAAAAGAATATGTTCGAAAAAAACTCGTATTATTTCTGAACAGCAGCAAGTAGTTCGCTATGATCAAGAAAGTACAGAGGAAATTACTAAAGCTTCACAAAAAATCTTACTTTCAAACTATAGAAAAAGAATCACTCAATATGATTGTGTACTTCTATCTGACTATGGTAAGGGTGTTTTGACAAATGAACTAACAAAGAAACTTATTCAGATTGCCAAACAACAATCGATTAAAATTTTAGTCGACCCCAAGGGTTTAGATTATGCAAAATACAAAGGTGCTTTCTTATTAACTCCAAATAAAAAAGAAGCAGTCGAAGCAACTGGAATTAAAATTATTGATGATACAAGCCTCGCTAGTGCCACAAAAAAACTAAAGAATGAATATGATTTAGAGGTCTCTCTCATTACTCTTAGTGACCAAGGTGTTGCAATATATGATGGTGAAGGACTTCGGATTCATCCTACACAAACTAGAGAAGTATTTGATGTAACCGGTGCTGGTGATACTGTGCTTTCTTCTTTAGGCTTTGCCTTCTCTTGCGGGCTAGGCATTGATGATGCTGTTAAGTTTGCAAATCTTGCAGCAGGTGTTGTTGTTAGTAAAATTGGAAGTGCAACAGCAACTCTTGACGAAATTATTGACTATGAATCAAGTTTTGAAAAACCCTCAAGTGAAGTAAACATTAAAAAACTAAATGAGATTACTAGCTTAAGTGAAAAACTAAAAACTCAAGGAAAAAAAATTGTCTTTACTAATGGTTGCTTTGACTTATTGCATGCTGGGCATGTTAGATACTTAGAAGCTTCAAAAAAATTTGGAGATGTCCTTATTGTTGGCCTTAATTCAGATCAATCTGTTAAGATTTTAAAAGGCGAGAAAAGACCTATTAATTCTCAAAATGATAGAGCTTATATATTGTCAGCACTTGATTCAGTTGATTATGTTGTCATTTTTGAAGAAACTAATCCTTATAATTTAATAAATGCTATCAAACCTCACACTCTTGTTAAAGGTGGTGACTACAAAGATAAAGAGGTTGTTGGCCAAGATATTGCTAATGAGCTTAGATTGATCAAATTTATTAAAGGAAAAAGCACTACTAAAACCATTAAACAAATTAAGTATTCAGGATAACTATGCAATCAATAATAAAATTTGAGTTCGAAGAACATCTTAAAACTAGTAAAGCTACTTTTGAATTAATTACTCATTCTGTTGAAATAGCAGCAAAGCTTTGTATTAACTGCATTCAAGATAGAAAAAAAATCTTACTATTTGGTAATGGAGGCAGTGCTGCAGATGCCCAACATATAGCAGCAGAATTAGTTGGAAGATACAAAACTGAACGTAAAGGTCTTGCTGCTATCGCTCTAACAACTGATACCTCTGCACTCACTGCTATTGGAAATGACTATGGCTATGATCATGTATTTGATCGCCAGATTGAGGCATTAGCAAACCAAGGAGATGTAGCCATTGGTATAAGTACTGGTGGCGGAAGTCCTAATGTGGTTAGTGCTCTCAGACTAGCCAAAAAACTTGGCTGCAAAACTATTGGTTTTAGTGGGCGAGATGGTGGTGAAATGAATGATATTTGTGATTCTAACATTGTCGTTCCGGCACAAGACACTCCTCGCATTCAAGAAATGCATATTGTTATCGGTCACACTATTTGTCACTTAATTGATTTAGAATTAAATATTTAATCAATTCTTTTAAGCTTTTATTCAATTTAAGATATTAAGTTAACCCTTGAAAACTTTTTACTAAAAATCTTCTAGGCTATTTTATTTGCAGCCTTAATAACTTCAACTGCACTTATTAACTTCATGCAATTATGATGTTGGAGTGGACAAGTTCGTTGCATACATGGCTGGCAATCTAGATTATTTTTAACAATTATATTTTTATCATTCATCCATTGAGATGTCTCATCATCCCTCGTAGGACCAAATATAGCCACTGTAGGTACCTGAAAAGCAGCTGCAATGTGCATAGGACCAGTATCTCCAGTAATAAAAAGATTAAGGCTTGATATTTGATTAATTAACTGTGAAATAGAAGTTTTACCTGCAAGGTTTTGATAGTTAGTAACACCCTTTTCAATCAGTAATTTTTCAATATCATTTGCCATGATAACCTCATCTGGTCCGCCAAAAATAACAATGTCATATTTTTCTGAAAATTCTATAGCTACTTGAGCAAACTCTTCAGGATACCAGCGTTTAGAACTTCCATAACTAGCTCCCGGATTTAGGCCCAGCGTTAATTTTGAATGTTGAATAATAAATTTTAGATTAGCGTATAGCACTAATTTTCCTACAGGAAAATCTGTGCTGAGAACGTTATTGACAAAATCGTAGTATTTTTCAACTAGATGTCGATTTGGAAATTTAGATCTCTTGAATTGATGCTTATTATTAGCTGAAATCAATAATTTCATAAATTTTGTACGAAAAGAATTTCTGAATGAGAAAAAAGCGTCAAAACTGCCTAATTCTCTCGATATTTTGACTAAAGATGAGTATTTTTTGTCTAAAACAATTGTTTTTACCACTTTTGGATGATTTTTAAGTGCTTCTACTGATATAAATGAGCCAATTAAAGTGATTTGAATCTCATTTTGAAAATTTGCTAAATTTTCAATGGCAGGAGTAGTCATAACAGTGTCACCAAGCCATGTGGGAAGTTCAATCAGAATTTTCATCAAACAATTTTATAGTGCTTTTTACTTAACTCTAAACCAAAAATCTTTTCGAACTTAATTATTATTCGATGTTTTTTTTGCTTTGGAGTTGGTTTATAATCAGAGTCTACTTTATACAATCCATCTTCTTTTGGAAGCCAATCTTTAACAATCGCTGGATGTGACCCCTTAAATTCTTTAATAATTGATTGGTCCATTTTCGAATAGTCTATTATTGCTGGCTTTCTACCCCAGTACTTCTGCACTTTAGCACTCTTTAGATTCATTTGTTTTTCACTTCGCACCCAGCCATAATGATAACAAGTAACTCCAATTTTTTTTGCTCTAGGGTATCTACCCTTTTTATTAGAGCCTAATACAAGCCAAAAAAGGCCATCTGGAGCATAAGATCGAATTGAGTTTTTTATGATCCTTGCCTCTGATCGATACCAGCCAGGTGAATCCAGTACACTATTAGCATTTCCATAAAAGTGATTAAAGTCAACCACAAGAGCCTCAACATTAGAATCATTTAAGTATATCTCCATAGATTTTTTTATTTTTACTAAATCTTTCTCGTGATAAACTTCATCTCCTTCAATATAAAAAGCCCAATCACCTGTGCAATTAAATTGGGAAATCATTTTCTGCTGACCATAAACATAGCCTCGTTCTCGCATCCCATCATTCCATTTAGACTCAATAATGTGGACTTTTTTATCTTTGATAGAATGAATCATATCTAATGTCTCATCTTCACTCTCACCAACATTTATAATAAACTCATCAACAATTGGCAAAATTGACTTAATTGATTGCAAAAATGGATACCCAAGTATCTGTCCATTTTTAATGAATGTAAAAGCGCTAACCTTCATTTTCTATTGAATTGATTCCATTTTTACACCATTGAACATTATTTTTTATTGCAGTCTCCAACATCACATCATTTATTTTTAAAAATCCCCTATTGTTTTCATTGTGCCATAAATGATATTGAATCGCCAAAAAACGAATATTTTTTTTCTTAACCCCACTATTGACTAATCGAACCACAAACTCACTATCTTCCAAACCCCAGCCTTCAAAATCATTATTAAAACCGTTAACATGTAAGCAATCTTTCAGATAAAAAGCCATATTACAAGACCTAATTCCACTTAGATAATTTTTTTTATTTAAAAATAATTTATTAAGAAGTCGTGAATGAATTGCATTTTTTCTATTCATTAAGCCAGGTGAAAAAAGGGAAAATTTGATATTATTTTTAATTAGGTTTATTTGTGTCTCTTTCTCAGATAATAAAACTCTAGAGCCTTGAATAAAGTGCCCATACTTAGCACTATCAATATGATCTTGAATAAAATTAGAATGCAATATCATATCACCATCAATGAGAATAATATAATCTCCGGATGCCTTTAATATTGCTTTATTCCTTGATCTAGCGACTCTAAAACCTATATCTTTTTGCCATGAATGAATAATATTTAGGTCATACTTTTTATTAACATTAGAAATTAAATCTTTGGTTTTATCATTACTTCCATCATCAGCAATAATTATTTCATCTGGTAGAACAGTTTGAGCCCTAATACTTTTAAGAACTAGATATAAAGCCTCTGGCCAATTATAGGTAGAGATAATTAGAGTAAGTTTCATTAGCTAATGATTTATTAGATAAAATAGACTGAATTATATGCGATTTAATCTTTTAAATATTTATATGGAAAGACAATTTCTATTAATTATGTTTCCAATCCCACTTGATCTATGAAAATTTCTGTTTATATTATTGCTTTTAACGAGGTTGAAAAAATTCGTGACTGCATCAAAAGTGTTTTGTGGGTAGATGAAATTATTGTTGCCGATTCATTTAGTACTGATGGAACGACTCAAATTGCACAGGAACTTGGGGCTAAAGTAGTTCATATAGACTTTAATGGTTATGGTGAATTAAGAAATCAAGCTATTTCTCATTGTTCAGGAGATTGGATTTTTAGTCTAGATTCCGACGAGCGATGTACAGAGGAGGTACGTGATGAAATACTCTCACTTATTACAAATGCACCTCTTGATATTTATCAAGTGCCAAGAAAAAATTTTTTTATGGGGCGGTGGATTAAATATTCCGGTTGGTATCCTAATTTCAGACAACCGCAACTTTTTAGAAATGGAATGATGAGTTATGATCTAAAACCAGTTCATGAGGGCTTTATAAGTCATAGTCAAAAGGAAGTAGGTGTTTTAAGTAATATCATTTGGCAATTTCCTTTTAAAAATACTGAAGAAGTTATTCATAAAGCGAATCGCTATTCAACGCTGGGTGTTAAAAAATTACAGGATAAAGGAAAAAAAGGTGGTGTTTTTAAGGCTTTTATTCATGGATTGTGGGCTTTTATTAAACATTACATTTTTAAGCTTGGTTTTTTAGATGGAGGGCCAGGCTTTGTTATTGCTTTTGGTAACTTTGAAGGCACCTTTTACAGATATATCAAACTAAAAGAAGCAGACTCTAATTGGAAGCCACCAAGCGTCAAATCTCTTCATAAGCCTTTTCAATGATAGTACCTGTAATCCTATCAGGAGGAAGTGGAACTAGGCTTTGGCCGCTATCAAGAAAAATCTATCCAAAGCAGTTTATCAATTTAATTAATAAGACAACTCTTTTCCAGGATACTATTCTTAGACTACCTAAAGGTATTTCTGAACCAATTATTGTCTGCAATGAAGAACACCGTTTCCTAGCAGCAGAACAACTTCGTGAAATCAATATAAAAAGTAAAGGCATTATTCTCGAACCTGAAGGGAAAAATACTGCGCCTGCAATTGCCTTATCAGCATTAAAGCTCAATAATAATTATAAGGATCCTATTTTATTAGTTCTATCTGCTGATCATTTAATCAAAAATATTAATGCATTCCATCATTCGATTTCTATTGCTAGCAAACTGGCAGAAAAAAACAAACTTGTTACTTTTGGGATTGTGCCTGATAAATCAGAAACTGGCTATGGGTATATTGAAGTCAAAAAAAATAATTCGGATGAGTATTATGAGATTAAATCATTCAAAGAAAAACCCAATAAAACGAATGCAAAAAAATATATAGAATCTGGAAAATATCTATGGAATAGCGGCATGTTTGTGTTTAAGGCTTCAATTTATCTTAGTGAATTAAAAAAGTTTCAACCTAAAATTTTATCTTCATGTAAAAAATCTATCTTGATCGAAAATAAAGATTCAGATTTTATTAGAATTGATAATGATGCATTCAAGGAATGCCCAAATGAGTCAATTGACTGCGCTGTTATGGAGCATACGAAAAATGGTATCGTCGTACCTCTTGATGCCAATTGGAGTGATGTTGGTTCTTGGGAGTCAATATGGAGTGCAAAAAATAAAGATAGTAATAACAATGTCGTTGAAGGTGATGTTTTACTAGAAGATGTTAAGAATACTTTTGCTTTTGGTTCAAATCGATTAATTTCCGTTATTGGAGTTTCTGATCTATTTATTATTGATACTCAAGATGCTCTATTAATAACCAAAAAAAATCAAGCTCATAAAATACAAAAAATTGTTAAAAGACTTCAAAGTGATAATCGAAGTGAGGCAGAAAATCATCAAAAAGTATTTAGGCCTTGGGGTTATTTCGACTCAATTGACAGTGGGGATGGATTTCAAGTAAAACGTATTGTTGTTAATTCTGGCGCTAAATTATCACTGCAAAAACATAAATATCGAGCTGAACACTGGGTAGTTATTAAAGGAGTTGCACTCGTTTTATGTGATGAGAAAGTATTTGAATTGAAAGAAAATCAATCAACCTATATTCCAAAGGGTTCTCTTCATCGACTTGAGAATCATAAAGATACCGATTTGGAAATTATCGAGATTCAAACTGGTGATTATCTTGGTGAAGATGATATTACTCGAATAGAAGATGACTACCAAAGAAGTTAAAAAATTAAATATTTATTCTGTTATCTTTTATCTTTTATCTTCATACAGAGTGAGAATTTTTGCCAGAAATAAGTGCGGCAATGTATGGTGATTAATGGGGATTCTTGGCAACATTAATTTGTTTGATTGAGGTGTTGCTCTTCCCCGAATCATTGTTGTTGCTGTTCTATATCCAGCATCTTTTGTTAAATTTCTAATTACTTCATTAAAGCGCCCAAAAGGGTAGCAAAAATCTTTAATTGATACTTTAAAAATTTGTTCTAAATCATTTTTACAACTAAGGATTTCATCTTTCGATTCATCAAGACTCAATTCTTCAAGTATTGGGTGTGTTAGAGAATGAGCGCCTATATCTAGACCCAAACTTAGCCACTCCTTTATTTCTGATTGAGTCATCAGTGGGCGTTGTGTAATGCCTTTATCTAAATCCCAAAGATTAGAGGTACCAATTCTCTGACTAACCAGATAGCATGTTGCACTAAAATTATACTTTTTTAAAATTGGAGCAGCATTAATTAAGTTGTTTTGATAACCGTCATCAAAGGTTATACCAACCACCTTTCCATCTTTCTTGCCATCTAAATAAGGTTCAAGTTCCCTCATACTAAGACCTTTATAGCCAAGAATATGAAGAAGCCACATTTGAATATTAAAACGCTTTGGAGGAACATGCAAGCTTCGCATGACTGTAGATTTTGGCATGGATTCTACACTATGATACATCAATATTGGAATCATTCTTTTATGCATAATTATCCAAAAAAATGCAAAATTCTTTGTTTTATAACTGTAAAAAAACTTCTTTTAATAATAACTTTTTGAGCTAAGTTAATCTGCATATCAATTGGTAAGCCTTGAAATTGATTTAATGAATCAGCAATAATTGGTATTGCATGCTTTTTCTTTCTAGAAGTTGAATATAAACTAACATATCTTTTCCCTTCAGATATTTTGTATTTTCTCAAAAGTGATTCTGCCAATGAAAAGGGCTCTAAAGTATGAGCTGGCACTGTGTCAATAAAAACTTGCATCAGTTTGTCAGCCCAATCAAGACTTGGGCGCATATTTGGCATGATACCAACCATTAAAGAGCCCCACATAGCTGAGTCTTTGGATAATTTATAAACATCATTATCAATTTGAATGGGTTTATCCTCTAAATGATCAATATAAACTTGAAATCTTTTTCGATTGTAAATCAATCCTTCATTAAGATAAAATAATGCTTGATCTGACTGAATTAAATCAAACAGAGGTAAAGGGGATTTATTGAAATAGGTATCCGTGTCTAAGAACAATATCTTATCATGTTCTATTAATTGTAATTGGTCCATGATATAAGCCATACCACGATTTTTGATCCGAAAATGATACTTATTATCCATTGACCATTCTTTTCTTTGTTTTGAACTCATTGGAAAAACTGTTACTGGATAAGATTCAAATTCTTTAGGCTGTTCAGTAAGAATGACGATTTCAATGTGATCATCATCTAATATCCAGTTCATAAAAGTCAATAAACTAAATTTAGCTCCATCGTAATAACCCTGGTTTTCACCAAAAACAATATATAAA
>Ga0055584_100000713_pt1 | contig 31694 bp, 29 predicted proteins | sample OSDHelmetaG_FD_58716 | JGI IMG/M metagenome (GOLD analysis project Ga0055584, IMG submission 58716) | Pelagic marine sediment microbial communities from the LTER site Helgoland, North Sea, for post-phytoplankton bloom and carbon turnover... | ecosystem: Environmental > Aquatic > Marine >... | reverse complement strand
TGACGTGTTGGGCCTTGCCGAGGTGCCGAAACCCGCCGTGATGGCGACGCGGGGTGGGGCCTGGTTCGAATCCGGTGCGGTGCGGATCCACGTCGGGGTCGAGGATCCCTTCGTGCCGGCGCGCAAGGCCCACCCGGCGTTCACGATGCGTGGGTTGACCGATTTCATCTCGACGTCCGGGCTACACGCAACGTGGAACGATGAAATCGTCGGGGTGGTGCGATGCCACGTGTTCGACCCATTCGGTAATCGGATCGAACTGATCGAGGACGGAGGAGCTTACGCATGAGGCACATCCGCTACCAGGAGATCGCCGGCGAACTGCGGAGCCGGTTCTGCGATGCGCCGGTCGGTTCCGTTCTGCCCTCGGAGTCCGAAATGTCGGCTGAATTCGGCGCGTCGCGGGTGACGATTCGCCGCGCGCTTGAGCTCGTGCGCGATGACGGTTTGATTGCTGCTCGCCAGGGCTTCGGTTGGTACGTGGCCGGCGAGCCCGTGCGCCAGTCTCTGGGGTCGTTAGCCACCATCGAGTCCCACGTCGAAGGCGTCGGGAAGCTATCAGAACGCAAGATCGAGGAGTTCGCGTTCGAAGCAGCTCCGGAACGAGTACGAAAGATCCTTGGGGTCGACCAGGTGCTTAGGGTGAAGCGGGTCAACCTTGCCGACGGCGAACCATTTGCCGTCGTTACGGTCTGGTGCCCGGCTGACCTCGGCGCAACGCTGTCGCGGCGCGATGTCGAACGGCGTCCGTTCTACGAACTCCTCGACGTGCAGTTGCGTGGAGCAACGCAGACGATCGGAGCAGACCTGGCGTCGGCTGGCGATGCATCACTTCTCGATGTGCCGGTCGGAGCACCGTTGCTGCGCTGCCAACGGGTGACCACCGACCATGCGGGCTGCGCGCTGCTGCTTAGCGAGCATGTGTTTCCGGCGCATCGCACAGAGTTCGTCGTCGATCTCCCGCAGGCCGAGCCGAGCATGACACCGAGCGGATTCCGGATTGTCGACTGACCGATCCCGAGGTCTCGTCGAGCTGGTCATCGGCCCGAGCTGGCGGTGGTTGTAATACGGTCGACTGAGTGAGCATCATCAACACCTTTCGCGAAACGGTGAGATTCCAGAACGTCTCGCTATCGCCGGTCGAGCGGCGTCTGCAGCGTTGTGTAACGGTCGACGATTTTCGACGAATTGCGAAGCGTCGCATCCCTCGAGGTGTCTTTGACTACATCGACGGTGGGGCGGAGGACGAACGGACTCTCTCGGGCAACTCGTCGAGCTTCTCCCGCTTGGAGTGGAGGCCACGAGTTCTCCGCGATGTCAGCAGGCTCGACACCACCACCACCATTCTCGGAGAATCACTTTCGATGCCGCTGATCCTTGCGCCGACGGGCTACACCCGAATCGCCGATTCGCAAGGCGAGCTCGCCGTGGCGCGAGCGGCCGAGCGCGCTGGTGTGCCGTATTCGTTGTCGACGATGGGGACGCGTTCGATTGAGGAGGTGGCAACGGTCAACGGCGGCAACAAGTGGTTCCAGGTCTACACCTGGCGAGATCGAGGTTTAGTCAAGGAGCTTGTGCAGCGCTCTGCAGCGGCGGGCTACACCGCATTGTGGCTCACGGTCGATACGGCGGTGCTTGGTCGACGTGAACGTGACGTTCGGCGCGGCTTCTCACTGCCACCGAAGATTGGACTCGGCACACTGCTCGACGGTGCAGTTCACCCTGGATGGAGCTGGGATTTTCTGCGGAACGATCCGATCATGTTCGCGAATTTGGAGAATAGTTCAGTGCCTGACGGCTCGAAGCCGATTGCCCTCGCCGAGAAGGTTGCGACGCAGTTCGACCAGGCATTGTCGTGGGACGATATCGACTGGCTGCGCTCGTTCTGGGACGGTCCGATCGCGTTGAAGGGTGTCCAGACAGTCGCAGACGCGAAACAGGCGGTCGTGGCTGGAGTCGATGCAATCGGACTGTCGAATCATGGCGGTCGTCAGCTTGACGACGCGCCACGACCGATCGAGCTAGTCGAGCCGGTCCGGCAGGAGCTTCAGGAGCAGGCTACGATCATCTGTGATGGTGGCGTTCGGCGTGGTGCCGACATCGTCAAGGCTCTGGCGTTGGGAGCAGACGCAGTGTCGATCGGGCGCCCCTATCTTTACGCACTGGCCGCAGCAGGTGAGGCCGGTGTCGACCAGATGCTGTCGTTCATGCGTGAGGGACTTGAGCGCACGATGGCGCTCAACGGATGCCGGAGCATTGCGGAAATCGACCGGGAGATCGTCGCCTGGCGAAGCTGAGCCAGAATGGCGCAGCGATAACGGGCGCAATTTCGCAGATCTTGCCCCGCTCTACGGTCTCCGCAACGCCGGCGACGGATGGCCAAACGGCACGGCGCGGACGCGTCACCACTCGTCCCAATGAAGCACCGAGTCGAGCGGGAGTCGATCAGCAACCCTGAAGTCGGTGCCCACGGTGTACCCGATAGGGAACAGCCCGGCCTGTGTGATTTGGCCATGTGGTATCCCGAGGATCTCGGCCGCTTCGGCGTCGCCGCCGTCCATGAGGTGAATCGTGGTCCATGCCGAGCCCATCGCTCGCTCGCGCAGGGCAAGCATAAAGCTCCAGACCGCAGGCAGGATTGAGCCCCACGCCGATGCGGCTTGGAAGGTCGGCGCCCGATCCAGTTGGCCTGCGATGCACGGAATCATCATCATCGGCACCCGGTGGAAGTTCTCGACGAGGTGAACCGCTGAAGACGTCACCTTGTCCTTCTGGTCATAGCGCGGATCGCCGGGTTGATATTCGTTTGAAGCCGCCAGCTCGGCGTATTTCCGGAAGTTTCGTGCATAGATGTCCGCAAGAGCTTGTTTTTTCTTCGCGTCCTCCACCATCACAAACTTCCAACCCTGCTTGTTCGAGCCAGTTGGGGCCTGCAAGGCGATCTCGAGGCATTCCTTGATGATCGCCCGCTCGACTGGACGGTCGAGGTCGAGGCGCTTGCGCACCGACCGAGTTGTGGTTAGGACATCGTTAGCGGACAAATCGAGATGCATACTTCAGCATGTCAGGGGTGTCGCCGTCGGGCTCAGACGGACGGTGCCGTCCGGTCGGATGGGGTGGCTCAGCTGGAGGTAAGGGCGAAGATCAGCAACGCCACACTGAGCGCTGCACCGATTGCACCACAAATCCGTCCGGCGCTGACGAGGCGACGGTTGGTATACGCGCTCGGATTGCGATCGATTTCTCTCAGGGCGTTGCTTCCCATCACGAAGGCAACGCCGCCGAGAACGATGCCGCAGATGAAGAACGACAGAATGCCGAGTACTAGGACGAGCGTTCCCCGAGGGTGCGGTGTCTGGGCGCCTCCAAGGTTGTCGAGACTCTCGAAGCCTGCGGGTGGCGGTGGCGGCATGCTCATGTTGCAGGTTGTAGCACGACCCCGGCATAGGGAGGGCGGATCTGGCAAGATTGGAGGATGTCCGACCGAGTCACCGTTTCGATCAGCGATGGCATCGCCGATGTCCGTCTCAATCGCGCCGATAAACGTAACGCACTTGATAACTCGATGTTCCAGGGCATCGCCGATGCCGGAGAGCAACTGAAGAGGATTCGTGACGTGCGCGTCGTGGTGCTTTCTGGTGATGGAGCATCGTTCTGCGCCGGTCTTGATTTTTCCTCTATGCAGGCGCTGGCCGACGCCGGCGACAACGGCGCCGAGCAAGCGGCAACCCGCCGCGACGGAAATCCCGGGGAGATGGCGGCGGGTCGGATTACGCACCTGGGTCAACAGATCTGCTGGGTGTGGCAGGAATTGCCGATGCCGGTAATCGCCGCCGTTCATGGCCATGCGCTCGGCGGAGGTCTGCAGATCGCCCTTGGCGCCGATATCCGCATCGTGCATCCAGATACGAAGATGTCCGTTCGCGAGGTGCACTGGGGACTGGTTCCAGATATGACAGGGACGTTTATGCTTTCCAAGCTTGTCCGGCCCGACATCGCACGTGAACTGACTTATACGGCGCGGGTGTTTGACGGAAACGAGGCTCACGTGCTCGGGCTCGCCACCCGGCTGAGCGCAACGCCCCTCCGCGACGCTTTGCTGCTCGCCCGAGAGATCTCCGGCCGCAGTCCCGGTGCAGTGCGCGGCTCGAAGGCGCTATTCAACCGCCTTGACCACGACGGTGCCGCCGAAGCATTCGCCGAAGAGCGCCGAGCAATTGGCGAACAAATCGGATCGCCGAATCAGATGGAAGCAGTGCTATCCGGTTTCGAAAAGCGTGCGCCAGTCTTCGTCGACTGAGGCCAGACTGATCACATGCTTATCGACCAGATCCGCGCTGACCTCATCACGGCCACAAAGGCCAAGGAAGCGCTTCGCCAACGCACGCTGCGATCGGCGATTGCTGCGGTTCAAGAGGCACAGGTCTCTGGCGAGGCTGCATCTACACTCGATGACGACGGGGTTCAGGCCGTATTGAAGTCGCAGGTGAAGCGGCGCCTCGACGCTGCCGAAGCGTTCGACTCCGGCGGGGCCGCGGACCGTGCAGCGGCCGAACGAGCCGAGATAGAAGTGCTCGAGGCGTACCTTCCGGCCGCGCTGAGCGCCGACGAACTTGAAGCGCTCGTCGGCGATGTCCTTGCCGACAACGGCTTCACGAAGAAAGCTGATATGGGCCTGGCCATGAAGGCAGTCAACGTCGAGGTGGCAGGACGCGCCGAAGGTCGAGTCGTGGCCGACCTCGTTAAATCCCGGCTTAGCTGAGGGTACAGCGCCGATCTGGGACGAACGCGGCCCGGGCTAGTGCCGGTCGCCGAGTCGTTCACGAGCGAACGAAGTCGCTCATGCTGAGTCAATGGCCTAGCATTAGGGGACCCCGCTCGGGTAACACCCGAGATGCCTCAGCGTTGAGGCGCCGCCGCTCGGTCAATGACGACCCAGCGCAGCGTTCGAAAAGAATCCCTTCGGGCTCGCGCCCGGACGTACCTTCGAGGATGTGTCCAGATGATCCAGGCTCCCGGACCGATTGGTCTTTACGATCCATGCAACGAACATGACTCCTGTGGGGTCTCGTTCGTCGCGAACCTTAAGGGTGAGCGGTCGAACGAGCTGGTCGTGACCGGACTAACTGCTCTGACCAATCTGGAGCACCGTGGCGCAACGGGTGCCGAGCCTGACACCGGAGACGGTGCCGGGATCCTGTTGCAGGTTTCCGACGAGCTGTACCGGTCGGTTGTCGATTTCGAGTTGCCTCCAGCCGGCGCGTACGCGACGGGAATCGCCTTTCTTCCTGCCGACGAGATTGCATGCGAGAAGGCGCAGTCGGCGATCGATGCAACGGTGGCCGATGTCGGTCTCGAGGTTCTGGGCTGGCGCGACCTGCCGGTCAACCCCGATTGCCTCGGAAAGACCGCTCGTGCGGCAATGCCTACGTTCCGACAGTTGTTCGTCTCAGATCCCGCCGGTTCAACCGGCATCGAGTTGGATCGCAAAGCATTTGTTGCCCGGAAGCGGTCGCGCCGCGAGCTTGTTGACGAACTCGACACCTATTTCGCGTCGCTTTCCGCACGTACGATCGTGTACAAGGGAATGCTGACGACACCGCAACTCAGTGAGTTCTTTGTCGACCTCACTGACCCGCGGATCGAATCGGCACTGCTGCTGGTGCATTCGAGGTTCTCGACCAACACGTTCCCGTCATGGCCGCTCGCCCACCCGTATCGTTTCGTGGCACACAACGGTGAGATCAACACGGTGCAAGGGAACCAAAACTGGATGCATGCCCGCGAAGCCATGCTCGAAAGCGCAAGTCTCCCGGGGATTGACCGTGCCTTTCCGATCTGCACGCCTGGCTCCTCGGATACAGCTCGGTTCGACGAGGTCCTCGAACTACTGCACCTGGGTGGATACCCCCTGCATCACGCCGTAATGATGATGATCCCATCGGCGTGGGAGAACGACGAAACAATGTCCAAAGAACTGCGCGATTTCTTCCGCTTCCATTCCTCGATAATGGAGCCGTGGGACGGACCGGCGAGCGTCACCTTCACCGACGGAAAGATGATCGGAGCAGTGCTCGACCGCAACGGTCTCCGACCGAGCCGCTACTGGGTGACCGATGACGACCTGGTCGTCATGGCATCGGAGGTCGGCGTCATCAATCTCGAACCGTCCAACGTCATTGCGAAAGGACGACTGCAGCCCGGAAAGATGTTCCTCATCGACACCGACCAGGGCCGCATCGTCGACGACGACGAGATCAAGGCGACGCTCGCCGCCGAACATCCATACGGGGAATGGCTCGATCAGGGTCTCGTCGATTTGGCAGGTCTGCCCGAACGTGAACATGTGGTGTTCAGCCACGACAGTGTGCTGCGTCGCCAGCAGCTGTTCGGGTACACGCACGAGGAGTTGAAGATCCTCGTGGCACCGATGGCGACGAAGGGAATGGAGGCGCTTGGGTCGATGGGGACAGATACACCGCTCGCTGTGCTCTCGGAGCGGCCGCGGCTGGTGTTCGACTACTTCAAGCAGTTGTTCGCCCAGGTGACGAATCCGCCGCTCGATGCAATTCGTGAAGAGGTCGTCACCTCGGTGTCGTCGACGGTTGGTCCCGAGGCGAATCTTCTTGATCCGGGCCCAGAGTCGTGCAAGCAGCTGGCGCTACCCAACCCGATCATCAACAACGATGAGCTGGCCAAGATCATCCACATCGATGATGACGGCGACCACCCGGGTCTCCGGGCGAAAGTACTGTCAGGGCTCTACCGCGTCGAGAGTGGCGGCGCCGGTCTCTCGGCTGCGATCGATCGTGTCTGTGAGCAGGCGTCGCAGGCCATCGAGGAAGGCGCACGGATCATCGTGCTCTCCGACCGCAACGCCGACTCGGTCGATGCGCCGATTCCGTCGCTGTTGGTCACCGCTGCTGTTCACCACCATCTTGTTCGCACTAAGCAGCGCACGATGGCGGGTTTAGTCATTGAAGCGGGCGACGCTCGTGAGGTGCATCACATGGCCCTGTTGATCGGATACGGGGCCGGGGCGATCAACCCGTACCTGGCGTTCGAGTCAATTGAGGATTTGATCGCAGAGGGCATGCATGGCATGGGCGGCCTTGACCGACAGCAGGCGATCCGCAACTACATCAAGGCATCCAACAAGGGTGTGCTCAAGGTGATGTCGAAAATGGGCGTCTCAACCGTTGCCTCCTACACCGGCGCCCAGATCTTTGAGGCGATCGGCCTCGGCGACGAACTCATAGCCAAGCACTTCACGGGCACGATTTCGCAGCTCGGCGGAATAGGCCTCACCGAAATTGCGCAGGAGGTGGCCGCCCGGCATGCAGTTGCCAATCCGAAGCGACCCGAGGAGCGGGCCCACCGCAAGCTCGAATTGGGCGGTGAATACCAGTGGCGGCGCGAAGGTGCTCCTCACCTGTTCAATCCCGAGACCGTCTACAAGCTGCAGCACTCGACGCGCAGCGGCCGATATGAGGTCTTTAAGGACTACACCGCCACGGTCGACGACCAGTCGAAAACTTTAATGACGCTGCGCGGGTTGTTTGAGTTGACGCCAGGCGAGCGTACGTCGATCCCGATTGAGGAAGTCGAACCGGTGAGCGCGATCGTCAAACGCTTCTCGACCGGCGCAATGAGCTACGGGTCGATTTCAGCGGAGGCACACGAAACGCTTGCGATTGCGATGAATCAGCTTGGTGCGAAGTCGAACACCGGTGAAGGCGGCGAGGATGCCGAGCGACTGTACGACTCTGAACGGCGGTCGTCGATTAAGCAGGTCGCGTCCGGTCGATTCGGTGTCACGTCGGAGTACCTCACCAACGCTGACGACATTCAGATCAAAATGGCCCAGGGCGCGAAGCCCGGGGAAGGCGGTCAGCTGCCGGGCCACAAGGTATATCCATGGATCGCCAAGACTCGGCATTCCACGCCGGGAGTAGGGCTCATTAGCCCACCTCCACATCACGACATCTACTCGATTGAGGATCTGAAGCAATTGATCCACGATCTGAAGAACGCAAACCCTGCAGCGCGGATCCACGTTAAACTTGTGGCGGAGACCGGCGTAGGCACTGTCGCAGCTGGGGTGTCGAAGGCGAAGGCCGATGTCGTTCTTATTTCCGGTCACGACGGCGGTACTGGGGCCAGCCCTCTCACGTCGTTGAAGCACGCTGGTGGGCCGTGGGAACTCGGCCTGGCCGAGACGCAGCAGACCTTGATGCTCAATGGGCTTCGCGACCGGATCGTCGTGCAGGCCGACGGTCAGATGAAGACGGGCCGTGACGTGGTGATCGCGGCGTTGCTCGGTGCCGAGGAATACGGTTTTGCTACTGCGCCACTCGTGGTGTCCGGCTGCATCATGATGCGGGTCTGCCATCTTGATACCTGTCCGGTCGGGATCGCCACGCAGAATCCAGCGTTGCGCGAGCGCTTCTCGGGCAAAGCTGAGTTCGTTGTGAACTTCATGAACTTCGTGGCCGAAGAAGTCCGCGAGTTAATGGCTGAACTCGGGTTCCGGACGATGAACGAGATGATCGGCCACGTTGAGTGCCTCGACACCCGCGCTGCGGTCGATCACTGGAAGGCGGCAGGGCTGGACATTGCTCCGATCCTGAAGATTCCTGAGAACCCTTACGCCCAGACGATGATCCAGTCGGTCGGTCAAGACCACGAACTGGAGATTGCGCTTGATCGGGAGTTAATTACCCAAGCGCAGCCGGCGATCACCGATGGTTTTAAGGTGTCTATTGACCTCCCAATCCGAAACATCAACCGTACTACCGGGACGCTGCTCGGTCACGAGGTAACCAAGGTGTGGAAGGGCGTCGGCTTGCCGGATGGAACCATCGACATCACCTTCACCGGCTCGGCGGGGCAGAGCTTTGGAGCCTTCGTTCCAGCCGGTATCCAGATGCGGCTCATCGGTGACACCAACGACTACGTCGGCAAAGGACTGTCCGGGGGACGACTCATCGTCCACCCTCACCCGGACGTGCCGTTCGCGCCAGAGGATCAGGTCGTGGCCGGCAACGTGATCGCGTACGGTGCGACTAGCGGTGAGATCTTCCTGCGAGGCATGGTGGGCGAACGCTTCTGTGTTCGCAACTCCGGTGCACTTGCGGTCAGTGAAGGTATTGGCGATCATGGTTGCGAATACATGACCGGCGGCCGAGTCATCGTCCTTGGACCGACCGGCCGAAACTTTGGTGCAGGCATGTCGGGTGGCATCGCGTACGTCTACGACCCTGATGGCGCCTTCGCTGAGAAGGTCAATTACGACATGGTTGACCTGGAACCGCTGAATGACGAAGATCGGGCATTCCTCCATGACACCGTCGTGCGTCATCGTGACTTCACGGGATCAACAGTTGCCGCAGCGATCCTGAACTCTTGGGCGGTTGATGCCTCGAAGTTCCGCAAAGTCATGCCAAGTGACTACAAGCGAGTTCTCGGCGTGATCGTCGAAAGCGAAGGTGCTGGACTCGACGATGATCAAACAGTCGCCAAGATCATGGAAGCTGCTCGCGTATGAGTATCAGATTCGATGATACTCCCGGCGTACCGGGGCAAGTGTTAGTAGCGAGCCAGCCACTGCTTCGGACCCCACTGTCGGGGCAATCGACTGATGAAAGGAATCGATAGTCGTTATGGGGAAACCAACCGGGTTCTTGGAATTTGAGCGCTCGACGCCGCCGCATCGTCCGGTGCCGGTGCGGCTCAAGGATTGGAAAGAGGTCTACGAGCCCTTTCCGGCGGAGGAGTTGAATCACCAGGCCGCACGGTGCATGGACTGTGGGATCCCGTTCTGCAACAACGGATGCCCGCTCGGGAATCTGATTCCGGACTGGAATGATCTCGTCTACCGCGATCAATGGCAGCAGGCCATCGAGCGACTGCACGCCACAAACAACTTTCCCGAGTTCACCGGACGGCTGTGCCCGGCACCATGTGAGTCGGCATGCGTACTCGGCATCAACCAGGATCCCGTTGCAATCAAACAAATCGAGGTAGAAATCGTCGACCGTGCGTTCGCCGAGGGCTGGGTTACGCCGCATGTCCCATCTGTTCGCACTGGGAAGAAGATCGCAGTGGTCGGCTCCGGCCCCGCTGGTCTGGCCGCAGCGCAGCAGCTCACGCGCGCCGGCCACGAAGTCGTCGTACTGGAACGTGCCGATCGAATCGGAGGTCTCCTCCGCTACGGCATCCCCGAGTTTAAGATGGAGAAGCGCCACATCGACCGGCGTCTCACGCAAATGGAGGCAGAGGGAACCGAGTTCCGCGTGAACGCCGCCGTTGGCTCAACTGTTGACATGGAGGTGCTGCGGGCCTCGCATGACGCAGTCGTCCTCGCATGCGGTGCGACACAGTGGCGCGATCTACCGATTCCCGGGCGCGAGCTCGGTGGCATCCACCAGGCGATGGAGTTCTTGCCCCCATCCAACCGAGTGCAGCTTGGCGACATTGAAGAGTCCTCGATCGACGTGAGCGGCAAACACGTGGTCATCATCGGTGGCGGTGATACCGGTGCCGACTGCCTCGGCACGTCGCATCGTCAGGGAGCGGCATCGGTTACGCAGCTCGAGATCATGCCGATGCCGCCTGAGCAGCGCGCCGCCGAGCGCAACCCTTGGCCGCAGTTCGCAATGGTCTACAAGGTGACCTCTGCTCACGAGGAAGGCGGTGATCGCCTATTTAGCGTCAACACCGAACAATTCATCGACGACGGTCATGGCAACGTCAGGGCGCTTCGCCTTCATGAGGTCGAAATGATTGACGGCACCTTCACTAAAATTGAGGGCACCGATCGCGAAATCCCCGCTGATTTCGTCTTCCTCGCACTAGGTTTCGTCGGGCCCGAAAAAGGGTCGTGGCTCGACGAACTGGAGCTTGAGTACGACCAACGGGGCAATGTTGCCCGCGACGACCGCTACATGACCAACAAACCGGGCATCTTTGTCACCGGCGACATGGGTCGTGGACAGAGCCTGATCGTGTGGGCGATCGCCGAAGGGCGTGCTGCTGCCGCCGGAGTGGACGAATACCTTATGGGTGAGACACAGCTACCGGCCCCTATCCCGCCAACAGCGCGACCCTTAGTGTGACGGCTGCTGTGCTCAATGGGTGGCGGTGACGGCGACGGGCTCGGCTGACGTCGTACACTGTGGTCCATGAACGTAAGGACTACGTACCGTATCGCCGCAGTCGTCGGACCCGTATTGGTGGCAGCCCTCGTGCTCGGCGCGTGTGGCGGCGACGACTCGGACGCAGCGACGCGTGCAACTGTGACGCTTGCCGCTGGCGAAACCGACTACCAAACCATCGCGCCAGTGACTACCACCACACTCGCACCCGGTGAAGTGTCGGCTGGGGCCGAACAGGACTACACGGTGCAGGCCGGCGACTACGGCATCAAGGTGGCCAATCAGTTCGGGGTGTCTCTCGAGGATCTTCAAAACATCAATGGATGGTCTGACGCGAGTAAGGAGTTCCCGGGACCCGGCACCGTCATCAAGATTCCGGCAGGCGGGACTATCGAAGCAGTGGGAACCGATGCGACTGGCGGTGAGGAAGACGCAACGACCAGCGGCGGCGAGGCCGGCGAAGCCATCCCTGATCCCGGGAGCAACTGCGAAGCAGGTTCACACACCGTGGTCGCAGGTGACATCCCGTTGAAGCTCGTTGAGCAATACGACGTGACACTTGAGGCGCTGCAAGCAGCAAACGCAAATAACCCGGCCTTTGGTCGCTTCATACCTGGGGAAAAAATCATCATTCCTGCTAAAGACGACTGCTGAATTCATCGGGTGCCTAACACCCGATGAATCACAGTTCGTCGAACACGAAGTTGATCTTCTTTACGGTCGCCATGCTTGCGCTCGACGCGGCCGAGTAGCGATGACCAGGAAACAACATCGTCTCATCGGGAATCTGTGCGAGTCTGCGGAGACTGTCGACCATCTCGGCAGGGTTTGATCCCGGAAGGTCGGTTCGACCGCATCCCTCGAGGAACAATGTGTCGCCAGCGACTAGGCGCCCGTCGACGAGGAAACACTGGCTCCCTGGTGTGTGGCCGGGTGTGTGTAGAAGTCGGATGTCGACGGTGCCAACAGTGACAACATCGCCTGACACATGTTCGACCAAGTGGTCGTTGCCGACACCGGTGGACTTGGTGACCCACTCGCACTCGTCGGTGTGGATGTGAATAGGACAGTCGACACGCTCAAGCAACGCTGCGACACCTTCGATTGTGTGGCCCATCATCGATCCGCCGACGTGGTCGGGGTGGTAGTGGGTGGCCAGGGCCGCCGTGACGGACATGCCGTCCGCCTCGACCACGTCGACGATGTCACCGACGGCGTAGGCCGGGTCAACCAGCACGCATTCGCCGGTCCCCCGGTCGCCGATTGCATACACGAAATTGACCATCTGCTCGGCGAGCATGTCGCCGGACGCAAAATCTTGTCCCGAGAGGAGTTGACGGAAGTACAGACGGTCATCGTTCATCTGCTCCAGTCTGGCAAACGGCTCTACGCTTCGTAGAATGGATGAACACAAGTCACCCATTCGGTATGGCGTCATCGGGACCGGCATGATGGGCGTGGAGCACATCCGCAACGTGGCAGCGGTTGACGGTGCCATCGTCACCGCCGTTGCCGATCCACACCCTGAGTCGATCAAGCGGGCTCGCCGAGCAGTCGGAACTGACGTTCTGCTGGAGGAGTTCAGCGACCACAACGAAATGCTCGACTCGGGCCTTGTTGATGCAGTGGTTATCGCCTCACCGAACCATACGCACCATCAGATCCTGCTCGACGTCATTGCGCATCCGGTCCACATCCTGATGGAGAAGCCGCTTTGCGCAACGCTCGGGCATTGCCGTGACGCCGTCGAGGCAGTAACTCGATCGGGACACGAGCGGGTCGTGTGGATGGGCCTGGAGTATCGCTACATGGCCCCGACTCAGTGTTTGCTCGCCGAACTCGCTACCGGGGCGGTGGGGGACGTGAAGATGGTTGCTATCCGTGAGCACCGGTTCCCTTTCCTCACGAAAGTTGACAACTGGAATCGGTTTAGCCGCAACACCGGCGGGACACTGGTCGAGAAGACCTGCCATTTTTTTGACCTAATGTTGCAGATCACGCAGGCGCGACCGGTGCGAGTCTTCGCCACGGGCGGACAGTCCGTGAATCACCTCGACGAGCGTTACGACGGCAAGACGCCGGATATTTTGGATAATGCCTATGTGGTAGTCGATTTCGACGATGACTCGCGAGGCATGCTCGACCTGTGCATGTTCGCAGAGGCAAGCGTAAACGAACAGGAGATCGTCGTGACGGGCGATGTCGGCAAGATGGAAGCGATGGTCACCGAATCGAAGCTGAGGATCGGAAAGCGTGCCGACGGGCAGCACGTGGTTAACACGCACGAGATTCGGCACGAGGGCATTAAGCACGTCGGACTGCACCACGGTTCCAGCTACCTCGAACACGTCGACTTCGTGGCAGCAATTCGATCGGGGTCGCCGCCGGCGGTGACTCTCATGGACGGCCTCAGATCAGCAGCGATCGGTTTCGCAGCACACCGCTCGATCGACAGTGGATTGCCGGTGCTGATGTCCGAACTCTCTGAGCTCGATGGATTCGACTGGTGATCCCCCTTACCACACTAGCGGCAGGTCAGCCGATCGTGTTCGGTGGCGACCGAGTAGCCGAGGTGACTTCTGAACTCGCTGCGGCATTTAAGGCCGGTGACCAGCTGATCGTCGTTCAGGACACGGGCGATCTCTTGCACATTCCGGCCGGAGAGTATCGAATGGTCGACGCTGCAGTGTCAGCAGCCATCGATGGTTTCGTCGAGCTCGCCCGTTGCTCTGATGATCAGATCAGCGACTTCTTCGCCCGGTTCGGCGCCCTTCTCGCCAACGATGAGGTCTTTTCGGCAATCATCGAGGCCAACGTTGATGACATTGAATCCGCGCGAAGTAGGGGGAGGTCGACCACACGGCTCGAGGTCGGCGCCACAATGCGTTCCGACATGATTGCCGGACTCATGGGGTGGCAGCGTGCCACCTCCGGCCGAAACGCCCTCGTCGAGATGGTCGACCATACGGGCTGGCAACTTGAGGCTCGTCGGGCGCCTCTTGGCGTGGTCGCTTTCGTTTTTGAAGGTCGGCCGAACGTTTTTGCTGATGCTTGTGGTGTGCTGCGGAGTGGGAACACTGTTGTGTTCCGAATTGGCTCCGATGCGCTCGGGACTGCGAGCGCGATCGTCGAACACGCGCTCCGTCCTGCATTGGAGGGAGCGGGGCTGCCGCTTGGAGCGGTACAACTCGTCGAATCGTCAGCGCGTAGCGCTGGCCACGCACTGTTCAGCGACCGGCGCCTCGCGTTGGCCGTCGCCCGCGGATCAGGGGCTGCGGTTGCACAACTCGGGGCAGTAGCGTCCCAGGCGGGAATCCCCGTGAGCTTGCATGGTACCGGTGGGGCGTGGATCATGGCCGGCCAGTCCTGTGACCCCAGCGAACTCCGCGCTGCGGTCAGGCACTCGCTTGATCGAAAGGTGTGCAACACACTCAACTGCCTGGTGATCCTACGTTGCAACGCTGAAGTGCTCGTACCGGTGGCGCTCGACGCGGTTCGTGATGCGGCTGACGTCCGTAATACGCATGCACGGCTTCACGTTGTCGAGGGGAGCCAGGAGTTCGTGCCGGCGGAGCTCTTCGAAACCTCGGTCACGATTGACCGGGCTGGAGGGCCAAGCAACGAAACGCTGGCATCGGTGCTCTCCGAAACCGATCTCGCTGTTGAATGGGAATGGGAGAACAGCCCGGAGATCTCGCTCGTCGTCGTCGACGCGATTGACGACGGAGTCGACCTCTTCAACCGCCACAGCCCACACTTCGTTGCGTCGCTGATCAGTGTCGATCCGGTTGAGCACGAACGGTTCTACGAGGCAGTCGATGCACCGTTCGTGGGGAACGGCTTCACCCGGTGGGTCGACGGTCAGTATGCCCTCGACAAACCCGAGCTCGGCCTCTCGAACTGGCAAGGAGGTCGGATGCTCGGGCGAGGCGGGATCCTTTCCGGAGACAGCGTTCACACGGTCCGCTACCGAGCGATCGTCAGCGATCCGACGACGCATCGCTAAGTCGTGCGCGTCAGGATCCGTATCTTCCCGACTGGTGAAGGCCTGCGCTCGCGAGGATCTGCTGAACCTCGCCATGGAGACCCAGGGCGTTCGCTGCTCGGCGTCGGTGACCCAGTAGATGGACAAATGCAGTACTTCGATCGTCTTCTCCTCATTTGCAAGCTGGCCTACCGATGATTGGGCAACGCAGTGTGCCTCAAACATGGAGTGACATCCGGTTGAAGGAAAGCCCCGCTACATGTGTCCAGTGGCTCCGAGTCGAGCGCATCAGCCTTCAGACACTCAAGGGGTCTGACGATGCGATGCTGTGATAGCGGCTCGACCGATGAGCCGGCGCTCGGCGAAATTTTGGCTTCAACCGGGACGACGGCGCCGTCGTCGTACATGCCCTCCACTCGACTAGAGCTGACAAGGCGTTCTTCAAGCCGATATCCGGATGACAGGACGGCACGTTGCGACACTGGGGCCACAGATACCTTTATTGCTCTGGCAGGTAACGTCAACGGGTACGGCCCGTTGGTTTTGTTCGATGCTTCGTTGTCCGCCGATACGCTTTCCTCCAGTTATCGATGACCGTGGACCACACCCAATCGACCGCACCGTGGGGTCCGCCGACTACCCCGATTGGCGTCCCTGCTGACGCTGGTCTGGCTTTGGGCTTCAAAGCGCCTCGACCCAAGCACCCGACGTTGCCCCTCGCAGCCGGATTGGGTGCGCTTGTCGTACTCACACTGTCTCTACTGATATCGAAGTACGTCCTCGACCTAATCGTTGATTTCGATTGGCCGGTCGCCGTTTACGTTCTCCTGCTCGCAGTGATCGGCTACGGACCGTCGATTGCGTGGTGGTGGTTTGCCAGCGGACGATGGGGGAGCGGCCACCGTATAAATGATGTCGGTGCTCGCCCACAGTGGAGCGACATCGGGTGGGGCCCCCTCATCTGGACGGCGACGGTCCTCGTGCAGATGTTTATCGGGGCCATCGTTTTGGGATTCGACATCCCGTTGTCGAACAACACCGATGACATCGGTGGACTGTCAGCTAACCGAACCTACGCAGTTGCGATCGTAGTCACCGCCGTCATCGCAGCGCCGGTCGTCGAAGAATTCGTTTTCCGGGGACTCGTGATGCGGAGTCTGCTATCGAAACTTCCGGCGTTTGCGGCGATTGTGCTCCAGGGTTTCTTGTTCGGTGTCGCACATATTGATCCGGTTCGGGGTATCGGTAACACCGGTCTCGCGTTCATTCTCTCGGGCGTTGGTATCTCGCTCGGCACTGGGGCGTACCTACTCAGACGAATCGGTCCGACGGTCGTGGCTCACGCAATCTTCAACGGCGTCGTGATGGTTCTGTTGCTTACAGGGATTCGCGACCGGCTACTTGAGGATAATTCTAACTTGATCGAGAATGGTGCGTCATTCGCCGAAGAGGTCGCAGTTGTCGATCAACCGCACGTTGCCGAACCACACGGCCGTTGCGATGCGCACGGCACGCGCCCGCCGGTTAATGATCTCGAATCGCTCGATCTCGGTCAACGTCCGAGCGTCGAAAATGGTGATGTACTCACGCTCGGTTAGTGGTTCACTGTCGATGATTGCGGCCGCGGCGGCGATCACGTCACCTGGTTCGGCACCGCCGGCCGCGGCGATACGCGCTGCGGTAAGTGACTTGGGAACACAGACGGCAGCAGCTCGCTGTGCCGGTGTGAGACGGCGGTTGCGGCTCGACTGGGCGACGCCGTCGGGGTCGCGCACAATGGGGTGCCCGACCACTTCGATTCCCGTGTCAAGGTCCGCTGCCATCTGCGTGATAACGGCCAACTGCTGAAAGTCCTTCTCTCCAAAGATCGAAACATCCGGCCGCACGGCACCGAACAGCTTGGAGACCACCGTTGCTACGCCCTCAAAGTGACCCGGACGCATCGGTCCCTCCATCACCTCGGCGAGCGTTCCCAGAATCACGCGGGTCTGAAAGTGCTCTGGGTACATGGCCGAGCCACTCGGTGCATACACCACCGACACGCCTGCGGCGTGGCAGTTGGCAACATCATTGTCGATAGGGCGCGGATAATTGCCGAAGTCGTCGGCCTCGTTGAACTGCAGGGGATTGACGAAGATCGACACGACGACGACGTCGCATCGGCGGGAGGCATCAGCGATGAGTGCAAGGTGGCCGCCGTGGAGCGCTCCCATGGTCGGCACGAGACCGATTGTTCGATCGCTGGCGGCCTGCTCCCTCGCCCATGCACGCATTTCGTCGGGGGATTCGATCGTCAGCATGCAGCGAGCGTATTCGGACAGAGGTCCCGCCAAGCGGGGGTGTCACCGATCGTCGTCGCGCTCACGACCGCATGCGTGCAGGCGGCTGAGAAAACATCGGCACCTGCGCGGAGGATCTGGTTGATCGCGGCAAATCTAGTCGAATTGTTGACATGTGCTGGCAGGTTGGTATCGCCGGTGGCCAGAGTGAAGACGGTGTCGCCATCGGTCATCGAGTGGGCAGGGCGTATGGCGCGAGCAAGCCCGTCGTGGGCGACGGCCGCTACTTTCGAGCACTCCGCTTTGTCGAGCGCTGCCGATGTGACCACCACGCCGATGGTCGTGTTGAGCCCGACAGCAGCTTGGTTTGCTAGTACTGAGCGCACACTGTTGCGCTCGTTGATCGATGGACGCGTGAGCCGGAGGCTATGACGCTCCCACGGGAGCGCCGTTGTCGGGTCGACCGCTGAGCCGTTCGAATTGACGACGGCGATCGCGGCGACGATGACGCCTGCATTGCCGATCTGAAGCGTGGTGCTCGCCGTACCGACGCCGCCCTGCAACCCACCGGCACGCGCCCCCGTGCCCGCACCTACCGAGCCCCAGCCCGGGAGTTTTCGGCCGGCGAGCGCAGTGCGAGCGGCCCTCTCACCGAATAAAGCGTTTGGGCGGCTTGTGAAAGCACCACCTCTTCCGAGGTCAAAAATGACCGCAGCGGGGACGACGGGGACCACGCTTTCCGCAATCGGAAACCCGAGCCCGCGTTGCTCGAGCAGCCCGACCACGCCGTCGGCGGCTGCGAGACCGTAGGCGCTTCCACCGGTGAGAGTCACGGCGTGGATCTGCTGGACGAGGTTCTCCGGTCGGAGCGCATCGGTTTCGCGGGTGCCGGGCCCACCCCCGCGGACATCCACGCCCGGAGTTGCGCCGCGGGCCACGGTGATGACCGTCGATCCGGTTTGCCAGCCGGATCCTGTGCGTTGGTAGTGGCCCACACCGACCCCGGGCACGTCGAGAACCGATCCGAACGGCGTTCCGATCATCGTCGCTTCATCCCCACCGATTTAAAACTAGGTGCCGGGAGGTCGTTTCGTCGTAGCGTTACGTTGTGCTCGAACGAGAGGCCGTCCCGAAAACGCTGGTGCGACGGGTTATGACGGGAATCAAACGTGCTGCCGGTGAGGTCGTCCACCAGGGCCGGGATCTCGTGGTCGAGCTCGGAGCAATTGGTCCTGATACTCGTCGCGGTCGGCGTTTTGGTTATCTCGGCCGCAACAGCGTGATTTGTTTTCCACCGAACACGTTGTTCAACGAGCAGTACATTCACATTGGCGAAAGCACGCTGTTCGGCCCGCAGGCCACCTTGTCGGCAGGGATGGTGCCCGGGCAGGACATGGTGACCGATCCGGTGATCACGGTAGGCGATCGTTGTCTCTTCGGGAAAGGCAGTGGGATTGTCGGACATCTTGAAATCCGTGTCGGAAACGACGTGTGGACCGGGCATCACGTGTACATCACCGATCAGAACCACGGCTACGAGGATCTCAATCTTCCGATCTCGAGGCAGGTGATGCCCGAGCGCCCTGTGTCGATCGGCGATGGAACGTGGCTAGGGCACGGCACGGTGGTGCTCCCGGGCGTGAATATCGGTCACCACGTAGTGGTGGGAGCCAACAGCGTCGTCACGCGCGACCTTCCCGACAACTGCGTGGCTGCCGGTGTGCCTGCCAGGGTGATCAAGCATCTTTGAGCGTTTGAGCGGACGGCCAATCGTCGGGCGTCAATCACAAAACGCCAGAGCGTGGGGGCGCGCAGCTCGGCATCTCGTTGTCGCCGGCGAACGTTTCGATCCGCTCGGTGATCGGGACGCCCTGGACACCGGTTTCGGTGAAGGGCACGTTTTGGCCAGAACGTAGCCGGTCGGCGTAGTTGTAGCGGTCCTGAAGCAACGTGCGGTAGTCGGTGATCCAGTCAGGCACGATCGCTCGCCCTTTCGCGTCCGTCGGCTCCACTGCCTCAAGGTCTCCCAACATCACCGACAGCAGGTCGGTTGATTCGACCACCAGATCGGCACGCCCCTCGAGTTCGGCAGCTGTTTCGAGGTCAAGTCGTCGAATTTGGAGTTTTACAGGTTCGCAGATTGCCTCGGCGCGCGCTGCCCACGCTCGGTCTTCGATCTTGTTCACCGCCGTCTTGTCGATGAGGAACAGGGCCCAGAACCAGAACGCGACAAAGATGGCTGCACCGAGTAGGAAGAGAAGCCGCAGTGGCTTCGATCCACCTGTGCGAGGCCCGGGACCATATGTCGCCTGACGCTCCAGAGCGTGGTTCCCTCCGGGTGCGCTGTCGGGAGTTGCCACAAGTCATGACGCTATGACCCCGACCCGCTGGTAGAAACCCAGCGTGACCATCGGCTCCCGGCATTTCTATCGCCTTCGCCGAAATGGGACGTTGATCCGGTCGATGCTGTCGCTGCATCCGCGGTCGTTCGTGTTTTCATTCGCCGGCGCAGCGGTGTTCGCTCTTGCGACGGTGGTCTCGAGTTTTGCGATTCGATGGGTGATTGACAATGTAATCCTGCCGCGATTTGAGGACGGTCAGGTCGCCGTCGGAACGTTCTTCGCCGGTATCGGCATGATCATTGGGATCGGGTTGGTGCGTGCTATCGGGGTGGTGTTTCGTCGGGCGTTTGCGTCGGCGGGGATGTGGCGAGTCGCCGAGACCTACACCAACCAGGTTCTCGACCGTCTCGTGCGTCAGCCGGTCAGTTGGCATCGCCGCTACCAGGACGGTGATCTGGTGGCGCGGGCCGGTGTCGACACTGAGACCACGGTGAGCGTGATCGCTCCGATCCCTTTCGCCACGAGCACCGTGCTGATGATCGTGATCTCGACGATCTGGCTTCTTATCATTGATATTCCGCTCGGCATCGTCGCTCTGATTGTGTTTCCACTCGTGATTGCCACGAACGTGGTGTACGAGCGGTCCGTCTCGCAGTACTACACCCGGGCGCAGGAACAGCTCGGGGACTTCTCTGCAGCTGTCCACGAGAGCTTTGAAGGGGTACAAGTCATCAAGGCATACTGCGCCGAGGACCGCGAGACAATGCGCCTCACCGAACTCGCAGGTCGCGTTCGTGCGTCGCGAGTCGAAGCGATCGGGCGGCGAAGTTGGTTCGATGCGCTGACCGACATGATCCCGGCGATCGCCAACATCGTCTTGGTGCTCCTCGGTGCAGCGCGGGTTGAGTCTGGCAACGTCACCATCGGAGAGTTCACGAGTGTAATTTTTCTGTTCACACTGCTCGTGCTGCCGCTCCGTCTTATCGGCTACGCGCTGTCAGAGTTGCCTCGCTCAATGGCGGCGTGGATCCGCATCCAGGCGGTGGTGACCGAGGTGGTGCTTGACGACCCGACTATGGAAATCGGTACGGCTGACACCGGCCTCGGCATTCAACTCACAGGGGTGAGTTTCAACCACGAGGGATCTGGACTAGCGGCTTTGCACGATATCGATCTCGCCCTTTCACTGGGCAAGATCACGGCGCTCGTTGGGTCGACAGGATGTGGAAAGTCGACGTTGACAGACGTTGTAGTCGGCCTTGTTCCTGCGACGTCTGGGATCGTGGCCCTCGCTCCGGGCGCCAGGTCAATCGTGTTTCAGGAGGCGTTTCTCATCGCAGGGACAGTCCGCGACAACGTTGCGTTCGGCAACCATGCCGATGATGACGACGTTTGGGCCGCCCTGCACCTCGCGGCAGCGGACGACTTTGTCTGCGCGTTGCCGTTGGGTCTTGACACCGTGGTGGGCGAGCGAGGTATCAGTCTCAGTGGCGGACAGCGTCAGCGTGTCGCGCTTGCTCGGGCACTCGTTCGGCACCCGTCGATCCTGGTTCTTGACGACACCACCTCAGCGCTCGACCCAACAACCGAGGAGGCGATTCTGAGCCGGTTGCGCTCGTCGCTTGAGTCGACGGTGTTGATGGTCGCATCGCGGCCGTCCACCATTGCACTGGCAGACGATGTGGTGTTCATGTCGGCGGGGCGAGTTGTAGCGCACGGCACGCATGTCGAACTCCTTGAGCGTGAGTCGGGTTACCGGGAAATCGTTGAAGCTTTCGAAGCTGATCGGGCCGCGTCATCGTGACCGGAGGATTCACCTCCAGCCTCGAGACGAGCGAGACCGCCATAACGACGATCCGTCGCGGACTGCGCGAAGTCCCGGTCCTGCGGCACGGGCTCTGGCTGACATTTCTGCTGGCGGCGCTCGGGTCTGGCGGCCGTGTCGTCGTCCCGATCCTGATCCAGCAGGCAATCGACAAGGGAATCGTTGGTGTGGGTGGCGAGGATTTCGTCGACGTGGCATTGGTTGCTTGGCTGGCCTTCGTTGGTCTCGTTATGGTTTTGATAGCGGGCATTGCGTTCCGACAGGCCGCGCTCAGGCTCGGGGTGCGTAGCGAGCAGGCGCTTTACGACTTACGCGAACGGCTCATCGGCCATATCCATGGACTGAGCCTTGCCGATCACAGCGAGGAGCGGCGCGGTGGTCTGGTCGCGCGGGTCACGAGCGATATCGAGACGCTCGCCCAGTTCTTTCAGTGGGGAGGTATGGCGTGGATGCGGAATACAGCGCTGATGTTGATCGTGTCGATCGTGATGCTGGCGTATGATCCACTATTGGCTGGCGTGGCGTTCGCAGTTGCGTGTCCGCTGGCGATTGTGTTGCGGGCGGTCCAGAGGCGCCTCGTCCTCGCCCACGGCGAGGCGCGTGAGCGCAACGGAGAAATGCTGGGCGCCATTGCGGAGGTGGTCTCAGGAGCGAGGACCATCCGCGCATACGAGGCTGGCGACCACCTTGGTGCCGTCGTGCGTACTGCCACCGAGCGTAAGGCAACTCAGCAGATCCGAGCGGCATGGATCGGGGCCTTCTTGTTTCCGTCGGGCGAGGTGTTCTCGGTTTTCACGGTGTCGGCGGTCATCGGTGTCGGTGTCTGGCGCGGGCCCGAAAGCGGACTGACGGCAGGCGCACTGATCGGTTTCATTTTCCTGACGTTTCGATTCCTTGAGCCAATTGCGGAATTCACCGAAATCATCGACCAAACGCAGACTGCTGTTGCGGGGCTGCGACGGGTGCTGACCGTGCTCGACATGCCTGTCGGGCCACCCGCTCCGGAGGCGCCGATTCCGCTGCCGGCTGGATCGCTCGACATCCTGATTCGGGCGGTCAGCTTTCGTTATCCGAGCAGCGAGGTCGATGTGCTCCGCGACGTCACCGTCACTATCCCCGCTGGTCAACAGGTTGCGGTGGTTGGTGCGACCGGGTCCGGCAAGACGACGCTGGGGCGCCTGGTTGCACGCTTTGCCGATCCGACCACCGGAACGATCTCGGTGGGCGGTGTCGACCTCGGCTCAGTCGCACCTAACGAGTTACGTCAGCGGCTGGTCATCGTGTCGCAGGAGCCGTTCCTGTTCGACGATTCCATACGTGCGAACATCGGCTTTGCTCGTCCGAGTAGCACAATGGTCGAAATTAAAGCCGTCATTGCAGACCTCGGCGCAACCGATTGGATTGATGCGTTGGACGACGGTCTAGACACGAAAGTGGGCGAGCGGGGCGAGGCGCTGTCCGCAGGGGAGCGGCAGCTCGTAGCGCTGATCCGTGCCGGTTTAGCTGATCCCGATGTGCTTATCCTTGACGAGGCAACGTCATCGGTGGATGCGTTGACCGAGGTGCGGATCGCCAGAGCACTTGACCGCCTTGCTGCTGGACGCACGACGATTGCGATTGCACACCGGTTGTCGACGGCTGCACGAGCAGATCGCGTGCTCGTGCTGGCTGACGGCGAGTTGGTCGAGGACGGATGCCACTCCGAGCTCGTTGTCAGCAATGGTGCGTATCGCCTGTTGCACGACGCATGGATCTCGGCGACGACGGTGTCGAAGCAGAGCGAACCGTCAGAGGTCCGTGTTGAGGCCGAAAGGACGTGGCCCCTTGACCGACGTGACTTCGCACGTGAGATCGTCGAAGCGGAGGTCTTGCTCAACGGCGAATGATGCGGTGACGCGAGGCCCGACGTCGGCAACCTCGACGATGTCGGAACGGTTGTCGTCGAAGGTGACCTCAATCGTGTAGCTGCGTATCCCTTGAGCGAGATTAGAGATCGCGCCGGTCGCACGTGTCACCCCGTCCACTTCGACGCATTCGACGAGCTCGATCGCGTGCGGGCCCGGATCCTCGTACCTCGCAACAGCATGGACGATCACGAACGCGGACCACGTGCCTCCGATTGCGAAGATAAACCCGGCCATTCCGGTGACGACTCCGGCACTCGCTGCGCCTCGAGCCTGCGGGAAATGGCGGCGACGCAGCCCGAGCACCACGGCAGCGATCGATGTCCCAAACACGGCGATGCTCAGAAACGGGATCCACCCGATGCACAGCGACACGATGCCGAGGACCAGCGCCGCAGTGCCGGTCGGATCAGAGCTGGGAGCGGCCGGAATCGGCGAGACCTGGCGGATGCCGTCGGTTGATACGTCGCCTGTCCAGGTCTGGCCGTTGTGGAATCGGAGTTCGTGAACGCCAACAGGGTTGGGGTACCAGCCCGCTTCATACCCAACCGAGCGGTCGTCTTGCACGGCGTCAACCTAGTGTGGCGTCGTGGAAATCGTCTTCATTCGTCATGGCCAGCCTGAGTGGATCCGCAACGGGCTCAACGTGGCGAACCCGCCTCTCACCGAACTCGGTCACGAGCAAGCCCGAGCTATGGCGCGAGCACTCGCCTCAGAGTCGTTCGATGAGGTGTATGCGTCGCCGCTGCTCCGAGCGCGCCAGACTGCGGCGCCGTTGTTCGAAGCGCTCGGGCGTACGGAGCAGATTGCCCCCTGGCTCGAGGAAATTCGCGACCCCGGGTGGCACGGGACTCCGCAGGAGAAAGCGCAGGCAGCGTACGACGAACTTCGGACGCGACCAGTCGACGACCGGTGGGACGGTCTCCACGGAGGCGAGTCCATCCGTGATTTCACCAAGCGGATCCGGCGAGGGAGCGACGACTTCTTCACTCATCGCGGTATGCAGCGGTCGTCGCACGACTTGCCGATCTGGCAGATCGACGAACCTGGCCGCCGGATTGCCCTGGTGGCGCACGCGGGCACGAATTCGGTGTCTATTGCACACCTGCTCGGGATGCAGCCAACGCCGTGGGAATGGGATCGTTTCGTGATCGGCCACACAGCGATCAGCAGGCTCGAGGCGCTCGAGCTGCACGACGGATTCACGTTCAGCCTCTCGAAACTGAGCGACGTCGAGCACCTCGACGCAGTCCAGCGAACGCGCTGAAACGCCCGCGGCCTGCAGGAAATTCGGGAAGAATTAGAGTTGCAGCATGACCGACACCGACGTCACCCGAACTGAAATCGATCCCGAGAGACTGAAGATGTTCTCCTTCGGGGTGTTTTCTCAGCTGAGCGGCGCCGTCACCGCCGGGATGATCCATCTCGGTGACAAGCTCGGGTTGTATGCCGCGCTCGCCGGGCTCGATCGGCCGGCCACGACCGCCGAGCTGGCCGAAGCCGCAGGGCTCCAAGAGCGTTGGGTTCGGGAGTGGGCGCACAATCAGGCCGCCGCCCAGATCATTAACGTCGACACCACAGTCACGCCAGAGCTGTTTTCGCTCTCGCCTGAGGCGGTTGCCGTCCTCGCATCGCCCGACAATGTCGCATTCGGTGTCGGAATGTTCCATCGCTTCCCGCAGACGATGGCGGCGCTCGGAGAAATGCCTGAAAGCTTCCGCACTGGGCTGGGGCACGACTACGACACTCACGGTTGTGAGGGTGCGATCGGTATCGAGAAAAGCTTCGAGCCGTGGATGCGACACCATCTGCTTGACACGGTGCTGTCCGGCCTCGACGGCGTGATCGAGCGACTGGAACGAGGCGTGTCAGTAATCGACATCGGGTGCGGGGCAGGTGGCGCTGTGCTACTGATGGCTAAACGGTTTCCGAATTCCACGTTCGTTGGCTACGACATCTCTGAGCGGGCACTCGAACGAGCTGCGGAACGCCTCGCGGAGTCGGAGGTCTCGAACGCGCGCTTCGCGAATCCGCGAGACGAGTCGATGCCGACCGATGGTTCATGTGACTTAGTGACGACATTCGACTGTATCCACGACATGACCCGGCCGCAGGAGATGATGCACTCGATCCGCAAGGCCATTGCCGATGATGGGACCTGGCTGCTCGTCGACATCAAGGGGCGCGACACGTTCGCCGAGAACGTCGAGAAAAACCCGATGGCGTCGTTGATGTATGGCATCAGCGTGCTGTCATGCATGAGCTCAGCGCTCTCCGAGCCGAACGGCGCCGGCCTCGGAACGCTGGGTCTGCCGGCGTCAAAAGCCGAGGAGATGTCCTCGACAGCAGGCTTCTCACAATTTCGTAAGATGGACATCGACCACAGCGTGAACAATTTCTATGAGATTAGAGTCTGACCCCTGATCGACTACGGTCACCGAGATGAGCGATGACTGCACACTCGCCGATGTTAAGACGTTCGCCTCCAACCTGAGCTCGTGGGCCCACATCGCCACGGTCGGGGCTGATGATGAGCCTGACGTAGTTCCTGTGCATCCGTGCTGGGACGGCGAAACCCTTTGGACCATGGTCGGTACGACGTCAGCAAAGGTGCGGAACCTGGCGCACAATCCGAAGCTGGCAATCCATTGGCAGGTCACCGAGAACGGCGACGGCGTCGAGGTGTGGGGGACCGGCGAGGTGTTCGCTGACGTGGAAACGAAGCGTCGTCTCTGGAATGGTGTCTTCGACTACGACCTTAACGCTTTCGCCCCAGGGGGGCCGGACAACTCGCCCGACACGGCATTTCTCGCCATCACGCCGACACGTGCCCTGATTCTTAAGCAATACGGCATGGGCGGGATGCAGCGTTGGAACGCCTAACTTCCCTGTCGCGTTCGATAAACGGGCACGCCACGATCGTTACGGGAGCGGCTAGCGGCATGGGCCGCGCAACGGCGCACCTTTTCGCCGACGAGGGAGCACGTGTCGTGGTTGCCGACCTCGGGCCCGAACGAGTCGACGCAGTGATAAACGAGATCCACGCTATCCACGGACCGGATTCCGCCCTCGGAATCGTCACCGACGTCGCCGACTCGGCGCAGCTTGAAACTTTGGTGACGCGGTCCGTCGAGTGGGCCGGTCGGCTCGACATCTTGATCAACAACGCCGGCGTGTCGATGATCAACTCACCCTTCCAGGATGCCGACGAGTTCGAGACGAGTTGGGCCCAGACCGTCGACGTGAACCTGACGGCTCATGCCCGGCTCGTTCGTCTCGCGTTGCCACACCTCCTTCAGTCCCATGCTGCGCGGATTGTAAATATTGCCTCGACCGAGGCACTGGTCAGCACAGCAGGATTAGGCGCGTACGCTGCAACCAAGGCCGGTGTGGTTGGACTGACTCAGTCACTGGCGGTCGAACTCGGACGGCACGGAGTGACCGTAAACGCTATTTGCCCGGGACCGATCAACACCGCGATGACCGCGGGCATCGACGAGGAATCGAAGGCGAGGTACTCCCGTCGACGGGTTCCGTTGCGCCGCTACGGCATGCCGGAGGAAGTCGCACAGATGACCCTCAACCTGTGTCTACCGGCATCGAGCTTCGTCAGCGGCGCCCACATCCCGGTCGACGGCGGCATGTCGATTCGGCACACCTAACGAGCCAGTCCATCTGGCCGAACGGACGTCAGGCGCCGTTGAAGAGCCCGGTTAGTCCGCTCGGGTCGTGGCGGCCGACCACGAACTGTTCGAGTACGCCTAATCCTTCATGGACGCCTACGGCACCTGAGGTAGTGGCCTTGACGAGCGTTTGGATGTGGACGTGGTGTGGCGCGGTCATATCGGTGACCGGCAGATCCCAGCGCTCGCCGCCAACTTTGAGCTCACCTTTCCAGACGCCGTGCCCCCACTCAGGATGTGTGTAGCCGAGCCCCATCATGTGGAAGTCAAACAGCGGCTCTAGCACGATTGACGTGGACTCGCCCGTCCACGGAATCATGTTGAACTCGAACGAGGCAGCGGCTCGGGTGCCGGGACGCCACTCGATCCGGTAATCGACCGTTCGCATCGCCTCGGCCGGTTCGGGCGGGTTCGATTCGGTTGGGACGAGCGAGATGAAGCCGGACTCGTGCCAGCGGCGACCATCGAAATATTCGTTGACATCGAAATGTGTCGAGAACCCCTCGAAGTTGATCGGCGCCCACAGCCAGAAGAACTGCGGGTCGGCGACCGGCGCACCGGTTGCAGCACGCTCGCCGACGGTGCGGATTCCCCAGGAGCGGTCACGCGAACCGAGGGTCTCGCCTGGCCCTAAATGGGAGATCTCGCCGTCGATCTCGATCCACCCCTCCCAGGTGCCGAATTGGGTCATTCGGGTCGAATCCATCACAACTCGTTGACCGACTTGGTGGAAGAAGTGAGGTTCCTCAAGTGGTGCCGACCGACGAACGAAGGTGAGATCGCATCGGATTCCATGTTCGGGCGACTCGACCGTGAGCCGGAGCGCGCTCAAGGGGTCGAGAACCTCAACCACAATCGGTCCAACCTGATTTGCGTCACCGCGGTCGTTCGGAGCGCGACGCGATGCATGGACGTTGATTTGGCGGGCATCTGCGGTCCCACCGTCAACGACTACGCTAAATGAGGCATCGGCGATGTGGCGGTTTGGATACAGGCCCATGGCGGCAGCGAAGTAGAGGCGGGTGTCGCGGGTGTATCCGTTGAAGAAGTAGCGGTCGTAGTGGTTGAGATCACTTGACCCGGTACGGGCTACCGGCTGTGACGTCTGGTGGATCGGAAAGTCGTCGAACGAACTCAGCACCCCACCGACGGTAGTCGTAACATGTGCTCTGATGACGCTCACCCGCTACCGGCAGATGGCCATGGTGACCACGATCGGCATTTGCATTCTGGTCGTGGCTGGAGGAGTTGTGCGACTAACAGGGAGTGGGCTTGGCTGCGACGATTGGCCAAACTGCAACGACGAACGGTTTCTTGACGTATCGAGCGGGCATGCGGCGATTGAGCAGCTAAATCGCCTTCTGAGCGGTGTGATCGCCATCCCGACCGTCCTCCTCGCTGTAGCGGGATTTCGAGCCGCTCCGCGTGGGAGCGGTCTGCGGTGGCCGGCAATCGGCGTGCTTGCATCGGTGCTCGCCAATGGCTTTGTGGGGGGTATGGCGGTTCTCGGGGACCTGCATCCGTTTCTCATACAGTCGCACTTCCTGCTTGCGATGGTCTCGATTACCTTCGGCCTGATAGCGGTGCGGACAGCGTCCAATCGTCCGATTTCGTGGCGGAGCGCGTCATTGTCAAACCCAGTTCATGTGCAATTGTTCGCACTCGTGGCGATGACCGCCGCAGCTCTTGCCACCGGCACCGTGGTCACCGGCGCTGGACCGCATGCCGGCGAGGAGGATGTTCGCCGCTACGGGTTCGACATCGGCGCTGTCGCCCGCATGCACAGCTTGACGGTGATCTTGGCGGTAGCTTGCGGGGCGGTGCTGGCTTGGTCGGTCGCCCGACGGGTCAGGACCTTGCAGAACTCGATGTCTTCATGGCTGTTCGTAGCAATCTTGCAGGGGGGCATCGGCTACGCGCAGTACTTTAACGGCGTTCCCGAAGTGCTCGTCGGACTCCATATTGCCGGGGCGACCCTTTTGTGGGTGGCGACCGTGCGGCTGGGACTCTCCGGGCTCGATGCCACGGAAGGTGGCGAGACGGCGGCGGGACGTGCTCTCGAGTCCGAGCATTTCTTCCGATCACGCGTGACGCGCGTCTAGAGTACCGACCCGTGCGCTCTGCGAACCTGACACCAACGGTGCAGCCTGCCTGGCTGCGTCTCATCCTCGGTGCCGTCGTGGCGCTGCTTGGGCTCGTAGCTCTCGGCGGTCCGGCGTTTGCCCAAGAGGACGAGGGCGGGTCGGAAGGGGCAACTGAGTCGATCGGGGGCACGCTTCAGACCAAGGGCGAAGATGGTGAGAAGATCTTTCTCGAGGGCGTGACGTTCATCGTCCTTGACGCCGGTGGCAGTGAGGTCGGCACGGCCGAGTCGGACGCCGAGGGCGTCTGGCGCGTCGACCTTCCGAGTTCCGGGGTCTACTCGGTCGAATTAGTCGAGGCCACGCTCCCTGAGGGCAATGCGCTTCGGAACCCTGAAAAGAATCCCTTGGAGGGGATTGAGGTCCAGCCCAACACGAATAAGAACACGCTGTTTCCCCTTGGAGAGCGCGAAGCGAGCGACAACAACACCAACCGTGTAGCGCAGCTCACAGTTGATGGTCTGAAACTTGGCTTGATCATTGCTATCTGTGCGATCGGGCTGTCGTTAATCTATGGCACGACTGGCCTCACAAACTTCGCCCACGGCGAGATGGTGACCATCGGAGCGATGGTGGCCTATTTGTTTAACGTCACGTGGCACCTAGATTGGCTCGGCGATTGGATGACCTCGCTCGCCTTTGGTGCTGTCATGGCGGTTCTCGTTACCGGAGTGCTCGGTTTCGCTTTTAACGAAGGCGTCTGGAAACCGTTACGCAAGCGCGGAGCCAGCCTCATTGCAGCACTCGTCGTATCGATTGGATTCTCGATATTCGTGCGCTACATCCTGCTCTACCAATTTGGCGGGCGAGCCGGGTTCTACCGCGACTTTAGAATTGGTCAATCAATCGATTTTGGCATCTTTACGATCCTGAAAAAGGATCTCTTCATCATGGTGTTCGTCACGCTGATTCTGGTCTGCGTCGGCCTCGCACTGCAGAAGACCCGAGCGGGCAAGGCAATGCGTGCGGTTGCGGACAACCGCGACCTTGCCGAATCGTCTGGTATCGACGTCGAGAAGGTCATCCGCCTCGTCTGGATCATCGGTTCCGCACTTGCTGGGCTCGGCGGAGTGATGTTCGGCATGACCGAGAACATCAACTGGGAAATGGGCTTCCGCCTTTTGCTGCTGATGTTTGCTGGCGTGACACTCGGGGGCTTGGGAACGGCGTACGGCGCGCTGCTCGGCAGCATCATCGCTGGCTTGTTCATCCAGCTTTCAACCCTGATCTTGCCCGGCGACATGAAGAACGTCGGAGCGCTCGTTGCGCTGATCCTCATCCTCCTGATCAGGCCGCAGGGCCTGCTCGGACGGTCGGAACGAATTGGATAAGGAAGCTCCATGGACTACCAAGCAATCATTGAAAGCCTGTTCCGTGGCCTAATCGGCGAACGCTTCATCGTATTCGCTCTTGCGGCCATTGGCCTGAATCTGCACTTTGGCTACACAGGTCTGCTGAACTTTGGACAGGCCGTTTTTATGGCGGCCGGCGCCTACGGTCTTGCCATGATGGTAGCGACCGTTGGCCCGCGGCTGAACGAGAACACCGGGCTCAACATGTCGGAGACGACGTTGTTCTGGGTTGGCGTGTTCACGGCGGTGGTTGTCTTTCCTATTTTGTTCGCCCTCGTTATGGGCATACCGACACTTCGCCTACGGGCGGACTATCTAGCAATCGTCACAATTGCGGTCGCTGAAATTTTTCGCATCGTTGCGCGATCTCCACGGTTTGACTGGCTTACGGGCTCGTCTGACGGTCTGACCGGCTTCAGCGGCACGTTCTACGACCTCAGTCCGTTCTCTACAACAGGCCGGTATTTCTTCAATCTGTTCACCGGCAACCAGTTCTTCCTTGTGCTTGTCGGGTGGACGATCTTGGCCATCGGTACCACCATTTGCTGGCTGCTTGTTCGGAGTCCTTGGGGTCGCGTTTTAAAGGCAATTCGCGAAGACGAGGACGCTGCGCGCAGTCTCGGAAAGAATGCCTACTCATACAAAATGCAGGCGCTGATTCTTGGTGGCATGTTCGGAGCGGTAGGTGGCATGGTTCGAGCGGTCGGCTTCTCCGTGGCGCAACCTGACAACTTCATCACCGATGTCACATTTTTTGTGTGGGTGGCTTTGATTCTGGGAGGTGCCGGAAAGGTGTTCGGCCCCCTTGTCGGAGCGGCGCTGCTCTATGCCGTACTCGACTCCTCCGACACGGTTCTGCGACAACTCGTGGAGAACGACTACATACCGAGTTCGTTTATGAGTGGAACGCAAGTCGGTCAAGTCCGATTCATGATCGTTGGTCTCGGCCTGGTGCTATTGGCCGCGTTCAGACCGCAAGGCATCTTCGGCAACAAGGAAGAGATGGCCCTCGATGACCGATGAATTC
>Ga0055584_100000712_pt1 | contig 31709 bp, 21 predicted proteins | sample OSDHelmetaG_FD_58716 | JGI IMG/M metagenome (GOLD analysis project Ga0055584, IMG submission 58716) | Pelagic marine sediment microbial communities from the LTER site Helgoland, North Sea, for post-phytoplankton bloom and carbon turnover... | ecosystem: Environmental > Aquatic > Marine >... | reverse complement strand
TTCGAGCCGTCGGAGGTCCTGAACACCTCGGCCTACGACGGCCGGGTCGACGGCGAGCACGTCGTGGTCTTCTTCCGCAGCATCACCGTGGACGCCAGCGCCGGCGCCGACGTCCGCGACCACGGCGACCGCCTCTTCGAAGCCATCCGCAACCAGGGATTCCGCGCCCCTCGCGGCAGCGACGACTGGCTCCTGCCCATCGCCATCGACGACGTCCCCGGCAGCAGCGTGGGCGGCTTCACCGGCAGCGAACCCTGCGCCGGCGAGCAGCTCCCCTGGATCGTCCTGGACGTGCAGACCGTGCTGGGCGACGAGCTCCCTCAGATCCTCGCGCAGGAGCTGTTCCACGCCACCCAGCAGGAGTACGCCTACGAGGAGCTCTGGGACGGCCCCTCGGACAACCTGTGGATCCGCGAAGCCACCGCCGGCCACATCGAAGGCCGCGTCGCGTTTCACGCCGCCCGCCGCGAGCGCCAGGCCCTCCGGTGGATGTCCAACCCCGGCCGCAGCATCACCACCCACGACGCCAGCGGCGTCCAGTACGGCACCTTCCTGTTCTTCGAGCACCTCACCGACACCCTGGGCCACACCTGGCACCTGGAGTTCTGGGCCCGGATCGACGAACTCGAGGGCTGGGACGCCCTGACCGTGCTCAACGGCGTCCTGCAAGACGAAGGCACGTCCCTGGACGCCGAGTGGAGCGCGTTCCTCATCGCCATCAGCGCGGGCGAGGTGGCCGGCATCGCCGTCGACATCCCCGTCGACTCGCCCGCCGACATGCCCGCGCTCGTCACCCGCGACGACCTCCCGTGGTTCACCTCCACCCTCGACAACCCCACCTGGCCCGAGGCTTGGGGCATCGGCGCCATCAAGGCCCAGGCCGACGAAGGGGGCACGCTGTTCGCCGGCTTCGAGGCGGACACGCCCTGGTTCATCGTGATGAACGGCGAGGCGCGGACCGGCCTGTCCCTGGGCAAGTGGGGCGAAGACCCGACCGAGGTGTGGTTCCTGGCGAGCCCCCCCCAGGCCGACACCACCTTCTCCTTGTCGCTGTCCACGGGCTGCGCGTGCCAGCAAGGCAGCAGCGGCGCGTTCGGCCTGCTGCCCCTGCTGCTGCTGGCCCGGCGCAGGTACCCTCGCCGCGTTTGAAGGGGGCCGTCGCACCATGAGCACCGTCACGCCCGGCCAGGGCACCGTCTGCGTCACCGGCGCGTCCGGGTTCATCGGGAGCCACATCGTGGCCTGCCTGCTGGAGCGCGGGCACACCGTCCGCGCCGCCGTCCGCGACCCCAGCAACGAAGCCAAGACCGCGCACCTCAAGGCCTTGCCCGGCGCCGAACGCCTCAGCTTCGGCCGGGGCGACCTCATGGAGCCGGGCAGCTTCGACGACGCCATCGCGGGCTGCGCCGCCGTCGTGCATGCCGCCGCCGCGGTGCTGCTGACAGCCAAGGACCCCCAGCGGGACATCGTCGACCCCAGCGTCCAGGGCGTGGCCAACGTGCTGGCGTCGGCGGCCAAGAACGACGCGCTGCGGGTGTGGGTGCAGACCTCGTCCACGGCGGCCATCGCGTATTCGCCCCACCCCGATCGGGCAGTCAACGAGGACGACTGGAACGACGACGCGTCGCTCGCCCGGGACCCCTACGGCCTCGCCAAGGTCCTGGCCGAGAAGGCCGTGCACGCCTGGGGCGAAGACCGGGCCATCCGCATCGCCGCCATCAACCCGTCCCTGGTCCTGGGCCCGGTGTTCACGAAGGCGCACTGCGGGGCCAGCCCGGCCCTCTTGCGGGACACGCTCGGCGGCGTCTTCCCGATGCTGCCGAGGTTCCACTTCGGCGTCGTCGACGTCCGCGACGTCGCGCTGGCCCACGTCCTCGCCGTCGAGAACGACGTGTCGGGGCGCTTCCTGCTCGCCGCCCGCACCGCCTGGCTGGCGGACATCGGCCGGGAGCTGGCGGCCCTGCACCCGGACCTCAAGGTCACCACCCGCACCGCGCCGACGCCGCTGATGTACCTGGGCGCGCTGTTCGACAAGCGCATGGACTGGGCGATGCTGCGGGCGCTGCTCAACAAGGAAGTTCGCCTCGACGCCAGCCGGAGTCGCGACGTCCTGGGCCTCACGTACCGCCCCTTCGAGGAGACGGTCGCCGAGTGCGCGAAGTCGATGCTCGACCCGGGCTGGGCCCGCACGAAGCCGCGGTAGAGGCCTGGGCAGCTACCGCACCCTGGCCGGCCCCCTCGAGCACGAGATCGCCAAGATCAAGGGCTCGCGGTTCATCGCGTTCGTGGCGCCGGTCGCGACGGAAGCCGAGGCCATCGCCCACCGCACCGCCGTCCGCAAGATCCACCACGCCTCGCGGCACGTCTGCTGGGCGTGGCGGCTGCACGACGCCAGCCGCAGCAGCGACGACGGAGAGCCCTCGGGCTCCGCCGGAAAGCCCATCCTCGCCGCCATCGACGGCGCCGATCTGGTCGAGGTCAGCGTCGCCGTCGTGCGCTACTTCGGGGGCACCAAGCTGGGCGTCGGGGGGCTCGTGCGCGCCTACGGCGGTGCCGCCGCCGACGCGCTGGCCCGGGCCGAAGTCCGCGTGGTCGTCCCGATGGCCGAGGTGCACCTGCGGCTCGCGTACGACGACGTGGGGCTCGTCGAGGCGTTCCTCGCCCGGGAGCAGACGCCTCGGCCCACCGTCGACTACGGCGACGACGTGCGGATGGTCGTCACGCTGCCCGCCGACGAGGTCCAGGGATTCGCCGACCGCATCGTCGAGGCCTGCCACGGCCGGGTTTCGGCGGCGGTGTAGTTCCGCCGGCGACACGACCGTCGCGAACCCGCGGCGGCGGTGCCCGAAGCTCCCCGTGATGGAGGCATCGAAGCCCCCCCACGAGCGAGCCGACCGCACCCCCGTCTATAGTCCGGGCCGGCACGAAGGCGCGGGGCACGTTCGCCCCCCTCCCCGCCGGCGAGGCGACGTTTGAGGGTCCTGGTGGTTCTGCACGGAATGCTGCCGCAAGCGGGCCAGACGGTGGTCGGCTCGGGGCTGCGCGCGTTCGCCAACGGAGAGGGCCTGCGCGGGCGCGGGCACGAGGTCGTCTACTGCACGCGCACCGAGGACCTCCCCGACGACCTCAAGCCCGCGGCGCGGGCCCGCCGCGGCAGCAAGAACCTGCTTCGGCAGCCCCTGGGCGACGAGGTGCTGGCGCCGGGCGACGACGCCCGCATCGGCCGCGAGCTGACGGCGACCGAGCCAGGCCGGCAAACCCCGGTCGAAGACGAAGAGGACACGCTGTCCTTCCGGGGGCAGCTGGGCACGGGCAACGGCCTCGCGCCCCGCGGCGGTCCCCTCGGCGCGCCCGGCAACCCCTGGTCGTTCACCGAGCCTCACGAGCTGCAGGACGTCGTGCGGCGCGTGGCCCCCGACGTGATCCTGGTCGAGGCCCTCGAGGAGGCCCGCGCGCTCCCGCGGGGCGGCCCGCCCGTCATCCTCGATCTGTTCGCGCCGCGGATCCTGGAGCAGCAGTTCCAGACCGGGTCCGACGAGCGCGAGGCCGTGCGGGTGCTCGACGCCATCCAGCGCGGCGACCACTTCCTGTTCAGCAACGAGCGGCAGAAGTACTTCCACCTGCCGCTGCTGGCGTTGGCGGGGGTCGACTGCACCGACGACGCCGGCGCCGTGGTGCCCATCTCGTGCCCGCCGGAGCTGCCCACGCCGTCCACGCCCGACGAGGTGACGTTCGTGGCCGGTGGCGTGTTCTGGCCGTGGGCGGACATCGGCCGGGGCCTGCGCGGACTGGTCGATCTGCTCGACGACGCCGGCGCCGGCTCGGTGCACCTGTACGGCGGCGAGTACGGCATCCGCAGCGACACCGAGCGCTACGCAGACCCAAGGTCCGCCTTGCCCGCGGACCACCCGCGGGTCGAGTTCAAGGGCCTCGTGCCCATCGACGATCTGTGGGCCGACTACGCCGCCTGCTCGATCGCCTTCGACCTGATGGCCCCCAACCCCGAGCGCGAGATCAACCTCTCGTTCCGGCAGATCGACTACCTCCGCTGCGGCCTGCCCGTCATCACGTCGCCGCGGCAGGTCATCGCCGCCGACGTGCGCGAGTACGGCGCCGGTTGGCTGGTGGACCCCGAGGACGCCGACGGGCTGCGGACCCTGGTGACTCGGCTGCTGGCGAACCCCGCCGAGGTGGCCGAAGCGAGCGCCGCGGCCCAGCGGTTGGCCCGGGACAAGTACAGCTGGGCCCACACCGTCGAGGCGTTGGATGCCTTGGTGCGCGCCCCGGTCCGACGGCAGCGCCGCGACACCTTCGTGGGCCAGCTGACCCGCACGCAGGGCGACCTGTGGGGCGAGGTCGAGGACAACAAGAAGCTGCGCACGATGCTGGAGCGTCGCGACGACGACCTGAGCAAGAAGTCCGAGGAAGTCCGCCGGCAGGACGCCCGGATCATGCAGCTCATGGGCACCGTCGACCGGCTGACGCTGAGCCTGTCCGACGTCTCCGGCTTCAAGAACGAGGCGATCACCTACCTGGGCGTGTCCGAGGACGCCGCCCTGCGCGAGGCCGCCGAGCTGGGCCGGGAGGTCGAGCGCAAGGAGCTGGACCTCCTCAAGAAGGACGACGCGCTCAAGAAGTCGGCGAAGGAGGTCGCGAAGCTCAAGAAGGCGGTGGCCGAGCTCAAGGCCGGCCACACCGACCTCGAGGCGAAGTTCGTCGACCGGGACCGCAAGGCCCTGGAGCTGAAGACCGAGTTGGAGTCGGCGTCGGACCTGCGGACGCAGGCATTGAGTCGCGCCGAGGGGCTGCGGACCGACCTGGCGAAGAAGGAGTCGGAGCTGCACACGCTGCACGAGCAGCGGCGCGAGGAGCTCGAGGACCTGCAGGCGAAGCTGGAAGCGGCGCTGGCGTCCGAAGCGGCGGCCAAGGCCGAGCGCGACGGAGCCGAAGGCACGATCGCCGAGCTGCGGTCGCGCATCGGCTCCGGCGAGGCGGACCGGGCCAAGAAGGACGGCGAGCTGGAGCAGCTGCGGGCGCAGCTGGTGTCCCAGCAGGACCAGGCGTCGGCGGCGCTGGCGGCCAAGGACGCCGAGCTGGCGCGGGTGCTGGAGCGGCTGGAGCGCCAGCGGGCCCGCGGCGCCCAGGAGCTGCAGCGGCTCCAGGCGGCCGGGCTCAACCAGCTCGAGCGCGCCGAGTCGACCGCGCGCACGGTGGCCGAGGACCTGCGCGACACCGTCGGGCAGCTGGCCGAGCAGCGGTCGCAGCTGCAGATCAAGCTCAACGAGGCGACCCAGCGGCTGCGCGACACCGAGCGCTCGCTGCGCGGCACCGAGCAGATGCTGGTCGAGGAGCGCCGCGGCGGCGAGACCGCCCGGGACCGGCTGGAGTCCGAGGGCGAGCGGGTGCGCGCGGAGCTGCAGGAGCAGCTGAGCGCGGCGCGCCAGGCGGCGGAGGCGGCCAAGGCCAAGGCCGGGCAGCATCGCGACGAAGCGGTGCGGCTGCGCAACCGGGTCGACGACCTGGGCGCCGACGTGGACAAGAAGACGCGGGCCCTGGCCGAAGCCGGGCGCGAGCGGGACCGGGCCGAGTCGCGGGCGCTGACCCTGCTGGAGCAGGCCGAAGACGGCGCCCGGGACCTCATCGAGACCGTGCGGGCCCGGGCTTCGCGGCTGCAGGCCGAGCGCGGGCAGCAGCGGGCGACCCTGGAGCAGCGCAACCACGAGCTGGCGGAGCTGCGGCGGCGGGTCTCCGAGCTGGAGCCGCTGTCCTCCCAGGCCCGGCGCCTGGGGTCGAAGCTCGAGGACCTGGAAGCCGACGTCGCCAAGAAGGAGGGCGCGCTGGCCGAGGCCGAGCGCGACCGGCAGCGGCTGTCCGACGGGTTCCTGGCGACGCTCGCGCGGGCCGAAGACAAGGCCCGGGGGCTGCTGGAGCAGGCCCGGGACCGCATCGCGCGGCTCGAGGGCGAGCGCGGCACGACGCGGGCGGCCCTGGAGCAGGCGCGGCACGAGCTGGCCGACGCCAAGGCGAAGCTCAAGACCGCCGAGCCGGCGTTGGAAGAGCTGGACCGGCTGCGGGTCCAGGTGGCCGACGGCAAGGCCGACGTGAACAAGAAGGACTCGGCCCTGCGCGAGGCGCGGCGGGAGCGCGAGCGGCTGGAAGAGGCCTTCCGGGGCAGCCTGGACCGGGCCGAAGACGGCGCCCGCGCCTTGCTCGAAGAGGCCAAGGACCGGGTCGCGGACCTGGAGTCCGAGCGCGGCGAGCTGCGCTCCGCCCTGGAGCGCGCGACCCACGAGCTGACCGAAGCCCGGCGCCGGCTGGCGCTGGCCGAACCCAAGCTCATCGACGCCGACCACCTGCGGGGCCGCGTCGACGCGCTGGAGTCCGATGTCGCCAAGAAGGAAGCGGCGCTGCTGGCCGCGGCCAAGGAGCGCCGCCGCCTCGAGCAGACGTTCATCACCCGCCTCGAGCAGGCCGAAGCCGAGGCCCAGGACCTGCTCGAGGCCCAGGGCAACCGCGTCTCGGAGCTGGCCGGCGAGCGGGGCCGGCTGACCGGCGCCCTGGAGCGCAGCCGCCACCAGCTGGTCGAGGCCAAGCGCCGCCTGGAGCAGGTCGCGCCGGACCTCCAGGAGCTCGACCGCCTGCGCGGCCGGGTCACGGACCTCGAAGGCGCCGTGGCGACGAAGACCAAGGCGTTGGCCGAAGCCGGCGCCGAGCGCGAGCGCCTGTCGACCGAGTTCCTCACGAACCTCGAGGCCGCCGAAGACCAGGCCGGCCGCTTGCTCACCGAGCTCGCCGAGCGCCTCTCCGAGGCCGACGCCGAGCGCGGCCGCCTGCGGGCCCGGGTCGAGCGCATCAACCACGAGCTGGGGGAGGCGAAGCGCCAGCTCCGGTCCCGGGAAGCCGAAGCCACCGAACTCAAGGATCAGCTGACCGAAGCCCGGGAGCGCGAAGCGAAGCTGCGGCTCGACGGCGGCGCCGCCCAGGCCGACCTGGCCCGCGCGACGCACCGGCTCGAAGAGCTGGAGACCGAGCTGTCGGCCCGCAAGAAGGAGCTGGCGGCCACCGAGCGCTCGGCCCGGGCGGAGACCGCGCGGCTGGAGGCGGCGTCCCGGGAGGCGGCGACCCGCGCGACGGAAGCCCGGGAAGCCCTGGAGGCCCGGCTGGCCGCGTTGGCGACGTCGAGGGCGAAGTTCGAGGCCACCGCCGAGCGCCAGGCCGGGCGGCTGCGGGACCTCGAGTCCGACGTCGCCAAGAAGACCGCCGCCCTGGGGGCCGAAGCCACGGAGCGGACGCGCCTGGAGGCTCGGTTCCTGGCGGATCTGGAGTCGGCCCGCACCCAGGCCACGGCGCTGCTGGAGCAGGCCCGGGACCGCCTGGGCGAGCTCACCGCCGAGCGGGGGCGCTTGCTGGCGTCCCTGGAGCAGTCGCGGCACCTCGCCCGGGAGGCCGAGCGCAACCTCGCCGCCCGCGAGGAAGAGCTGCGCGAGCGCGAGCGCGAAGCCCAGGCCGCCGACGCCAAGCGCGAGGCGACGAAGGCCCGGACCGAGCGAGCCGCCTCGGAGCGGCTCTCGGAGGTGCGCGCGTCCCTCGCCGAAGCGCGCGCGGCCCGCGACGCCTTGACCGGCGAGCTGGAGCAGGCCAACGCCCGGCTGGTCGACCTCGAAGCCGACGCCGCGGCGAAGACCGAAGCCCTCGACGGAGCGCGCCGCGAGCAGACCCGGCTCGGCGACCAGTTCCTGGCGCAGCTGGAGTCGGCCGAGGCCCGGGCGACGGAGATGCTGGAGACCGCGCGCACCCGCATCGAGTCCCTCGGCGCCCACCGCGCCCAGCTGTTGGCCGACGTGGATCAGCTCAAGTACCGCGTGTCGGGCCTGGAGCAGGACCTCGTGGGCAAGACGGCGGCGTTGGAGTCGGCCCAGGCCGCTCAGAGCGCCGACGCCGAACGGCTCGAGGCGACGACCGCCGAGCTGTCGGAGCTGCGCATCCGCGCCGACCGGGACAACGCCCGGGTCGTGGAGCTGGAGGCGGCCGAACGCAAGGAGCGCCTGGAGCGCGAGCGACAGCGCGACCTGCTCAACAAGCAGGCGGGCACGCTGGAAGAGGCCGAGTTCCAGGCCTCGACCCTCGCCGAAGACCAGGCCCGCAACGAGGCCGAGCTGGTTGCCGCCGTCGAGCAGCGCGACGCGGCCCTGGCCGAGCTGGCCGAGGTCCTGCCGGTGCTGACCGAGCGCGCCGAAGGCGCCGAGGCCCGCCTCAACGAGGCCGAGGGTCAGCTCGCCGAAGCGCAGTTCAACGTCGAGTCGCTCAACGCCGACGTCGCCAAGAAGAACGCCGAGATCGAAGCCGCCCAGGTGGAACTGGACGGCGTGCGCCGGTCGGTCGTCGAGTTGGAGCAGCGCCTGGCGCAGCCCGCGGGCCTCGCTTCGCGGCTGCGGGGACGCTGAGTCCTACGCCGTCGCGGCTTCGTCCAGCCCCATGCGGCGCACGTAGATCGCCCACAGCTCCGGGCGCCCGACCTCGTCCAGGTAGGCGCGCACTTCGGGCGGGTCCATCTTGTAGAAGTTGATCCCGCCGCAGTTCCAGCACTTCGGGATCTCTTCGAACCGGCCTTCGATGTGCAGCAGCCGGTACTCGGTCATCTTCGGGCCGAACCACAGCTCGTCGAAGTCGTGGTCGGCCAGGTTGCCCACCGCGATCTCGCCGTCGACATCGGCGCAGCAAGCCATCAGTTCGCCGTCCCAGCGGATGACCGGCGTCTTCCAGAGCCCCGGGCACGGCATGCGATCGGACACGGGGCGGGCGGCCGCCTCGGCCTTCGCCTTGTCCGCCTTGTTCAGCACCCGCAGCAGCGGCGAGCCGGCGGCGCCCTTGGGCCGACCGCGCGCCATCAGGGCCGCGCCTCGACGAGGCTGGGGTTGGCCATGGCCGTCTCGCCCAGCGCCAGATCGTTGGCCTCGGAGTTGGGGTCGTCGTGCTCCTGCCAGGCCCGCTCCATCCAGATCTTCAGCTCGATGTGGTCCTTCTTGAACGGCGCCAGGCCGCCCTCGCGGATCGTGTCGGCGTACAGCTTGTCGGAGCTCTGCTGCTTCTCGCCGCCGGTCCCCACGGACACCCGCTTGAGCATGATGTCGTTGTAGCCAATGCCGTTGCGGCCCTCGGCGCACTTGCTGTCCCAGTAGTCGACGAAGTCCTTCGCCTCGTGGGCGTTCATGGACTGCAGGACGAACTGGAACTCGGCGTTGAGCGTGATGACCTCTTCGGTCAGGCGGCCCCGGGCTTCGAGGAAGTAGTGGATGTTGTCCATGACGGTGTCGAAGTAGTCGCGGCCCTTGGCCTTGCGGTACGTCTCGCGGGTGATGGCGTCGAGGCTGAAGACCACGAGCACCGGGGTGTACGGGTCGCGCTGCCAGGCGGCAATGAGCTGATCGGTGCGGTCCGGGGTCAGCAGGATCGCGTTGGTGTCGATGCGGAAGTACTCGAACCGGTCCGACACCCGGCTGCGCGCGTAGTCCAACAGCTCGAACAGCTCGGGGTGCAACGACGGGTCGCCCAGCCACTGGAAGATCAGGTGATCGAAGCAGACATTGCTGCGCTCGATGCCGTCGATGATCTTCTTGAACAGCGACGTGTCCATGTAGCCCTTGAGCAGATCGCCGTGCAGCGTCGGCCGAAACCCCTGCTGGGGGTGGCACATGGGGCACGTCAGGTTGCAGAAATCGGTGGGCTCGATCTGCAGCACGCCGCAGTGGCGCAGGACTCGTTCGGGGGCGGACATCGGGCTGGATTGTTGCCGGCCCGCCCCCCGAGCGTCCACTGGATCACCCTGCGGGCTCCCGATTGACCGGCCGTCGCCAGGCTGGGAAGGTCGAACCTGATGCGCTGGTTGCCCCTGCTCCTGCTCTTGACCACCGGCTGCGGCAGCGAGTGCCGGACGCTGTGCGCGGAGTGGTTCGACTACCAGGAGGACGTCTGCGGCGTGCTCGACCTGAACGACGAGCGCGTCTCCTGCATCGCCGACTACAGCGCCCGGCTGGTCAGCGACGACGAGACGACCGAGTGCGTGCAACGCCGCACGGAGTTGACGACTCTCACCGCCGAAGCCGACTCGACGACCCGTCAGGCATGCTGCCCCGACGCCGAGGGCGACGCCTGCCCTTGGCAACAGGACGCTGTGGGGGCACCCTGACGCCCTCGCCTGGAGCCCGCCCGTGACGCGTCTGTGGTTGCTTGCCCTGTTGCCCCTGCTCGCCCCCTTGACGGGCTGCGGCTCCAACGACTGCTCCCGCTACTGCAAGGAGCTGGCGAACTACTGGGAGGATTGCGGGATCTCCGTCGGCGACACCGAGGTGTCCGACTGCCGCAAGACCTGGTCCCGCAACGGCGACGCGCTGCCCGGCAGCGAGTCCAACGCCTTTGAGACCTACGGCTCCGTCTGCAGCACGATGCTGTCGCTCGAAGAGAACGACGACGGCGACCGGGTCATCGCCCTGCGCGCCCGCTTCAGCTGCGACGACATGAAGGACGGCCCCGGCGGCGCCTTCGGCGGCGAGTAGCCCCGGCTCAGGCCAGCAGGCCGACGACCCAGGCGGCGACCACGCCGATCTGGACCATCAGGAACACCGCCCGCACCGACACCGCCCGCCACGAGGTGGACGCGATGTGGATGCTCGACTGCGCCACCCGGGCCCCGAGCAGCACCGGGGCCAGCGGGTCGGTGACCGCCGTCTGATCGGTGGCCACGGCCAACAGCATCACCGCCAGGGCGAAGGGCACGTGCTCGTAGCAGTTGGCGTGGGCGCGGCAGAGGCGGGCGGCCAGCGGCGACACATCGGCCCCGTCGACGCCGAACGAGTTGGCAGCCCGCTTGCCCGACAGCGTCAGCCAGGTGCGCCAGCCGACCAGCCACACGACCAGCAGGCCGGTCCAGGCGACGAGGCCGAGGATGCAGTTCGCGGTCGGGGACATGGGGTTGCTCCGTTCTTGGTGGCCCGCGCGCGGGCCTATATGGTGTTGCGTCCGCGCGAGCCCCGCAGGAGCCCCGCCCTTGTCCGATCCGAAGCCAGACGGAACCGATCCCGACGCGAGCCAGCCGACGGCGTTCGGCGGGACCAGCGGCATTCTGCCGTCCGTCGACGCGGAGTTCGTGCCCGAACCGTTCGGGAAGTACTGGCTGATCGACAAGATCGCGACCGGCGGCATGGCCCACGTGTTCCGGGCCAAGGCCTTTGGGCACAGCGGCTTCGAGAAGGTCGTCGTCATCAAGCGGATCCTCGGCAAGTACGCCGACGACCCCGAATTCGTCGAGATGTTCATCGACGAAGCCAAGCTTTCGGCCCAGCTCAGCCACCCGAACATCGTGCAGGTCTACGACTTCGGGAAGTACGGACCCAACCACTTCATCGCCATGGAGGCGGTGGAGGGCAAGGACCTCAAGGCCCTGCTGCGGCGGGAGACCCGGCTGGGCTCCCGCCTCCCGGTGCAGCTGACGGCGTACATCGCCTCCGAAGTGGCCCGCGGCCTCCACTACGCCCACGAGCGCGTCGACGGCGCCGGCCGCCCCCTCGGCGTCGTGCACCGCGACGTCAGCCCCAGCAACGTCCTGCTGGGCTACGACGGCCACGTCCGCATCGTCGACTTCGGCATCGCGCAGGTGGAGTCGAGCCAGTCCGCCACCGAGAGCGGCATCCTCAAGGGCAAGTACTCGTACATGTCGCCCGAGCAGGCGCGCGCCGAGGCCATCGACGCCCGGTCGGACCTGTTCTCCCTGGGCATCCTGCTGTGGGAGCTGCTGACGGGGCACCGCCTCTTCAAGAAGCCCAACGAGCTGGAGACCCTGGACGCCATCCAGCAGGCGCCCATCGATCCGCCGTCGCGGTGGAACCCCGACGTGCCGCCCGAGCTCGACGCCATCTGCCTCCGCGCTCTGCAGCGCAACCCCGCCGAGCGCTACCAGCGGGCGGAGAAGATGCAGCTCGACCTGGGCGACGCCCTGCCCGCGTCGGCTGACCGGCTGCGGGGCGAGCTGTCCGACTGGATGGGCCGGCGCTTTGCCCGGGAGCAGGAGTTCGAGCGGCAGCGGCTCGAGCAGGGCGCGCGCATGGCCGCCGAGCTGCACTACGACGGCGGTGAGCTGGACCTGGACTTCGACGAGGCGGAGCACGACGTCGCTCCGTCCATCTCGCCCGTGCGGGACGCGGCGGCGGAGCCCGCTCCCGCGCCCGCGCCGAAGCGCCGGGTGTGGCCGTGGCTGCTGGTGCTGTTCGTCGGCATCGGGTTGGCGCTCTGGCAGCCCTGGACGCCGGCCGCGCCGACGACGGGGACCCTCAACGTGGTCGTGCTGCCGGCAGGGCTCGAAGGCGTGGTGATCACGCTGGACGGGGAGCGCATTCCCCTGCCCTTCGACGGCGTCACGCCCGGGCAGAAACACGCACTGCGGGTCGAGGCGCCCGGCTACGAGGCGCGGACCCGACCGGTCGAGCTGGTCGCCGGTCAGCGCTACGCCGTCGAGGTGCAGCTGACCGCTGTGCCGAAGCCCGAGGCCACGCCGGCCCCCGCCGCGACGCCGACGCCTCGTCCCCGGGCGACGCCTCGTCCCCGAGCGACGCCCCGCGCCACCCCATCGAGCACGCCCCCGCCCGCCGCGACCCCGGAGCCCGTGGCCGGCGAGCCGCCGTCGGTGAGGTTCGTGACGGACCCGACCGGCGGGCGCGTCTTCGTGGACGGTCGCAAGGTGGGCACGGCTCCCTTCACCTGGACGCAAGGTCGTCCGGGGCGGTCGTACAACGTCGAGTTCCGCCTGGACGGCCATCGCTCGGTCCAGGCCACCGTGACCGCGCCCGAGGCCGGCGGCGACGTGCGGCTGAGCCGGACCCTGGAGCCCGTGCAGGAGGCCGCGCCGAAGCCGGGCCTGCTCAACGTCCAGGTGTCGCCGGGCTGGGCGAAGGTGTTCGTGGATGGCGCCTACGTCAGCACGACCCCGCTCATCGGCCACCCCCTGACCCCGGGCAGCCACACGATCAAGGTGGTCAACGAGCGGCAGGGCATCGAGCAGACGGACTCGGTTCGGATCGAGTCCGGGGAGCGGACGATCAAGGCCTACAACTTCGACCGCTGATGGCGCTCACCGAACTCCCCGTCGCCGAGCTGCGCTGGTCCTGCCCTCGTTCCTGGGTGGGCCGCGCGATCCCCACGCCCGCGGGGCTGCCGCCGGCCCTGTGGGGCCTCACCGAAGCCGCCGACGCCCTGGCCAGCGCCGCCCGCACGCACTCGGCCGCCCGCCCCCGGCACCTGCTGCTCGTGGTGCCCGCCTGGGCGGAGTGGGGCGAGGCCGCAACGGCCTGGCTTCGGGCTTGCGGGGCGCCGGCGACGCGGCTCGTTCGACCCGACGCCGCCCACCTCCGAGGGCGGGGAGCGCCGGGCACGCTGGCCGGAGCCGACGGCGGGCTCGTGGTCGTCGACGCTCGGGACCTGGGAGACGGGGGCTGGGCCGCCGTCATGGAGGCGGCGCGGCTGGGGCGCATCGAGCGCACCGGCGAGTCCCCCCGCAGCGACGACGCCCGGGTGGGCGTGGTGCTGCTGGCCCCCGAAGCGTCGCTCAAGGCACTGGGCACCGCCGACCCGCGGCTGGCGACCCGATTCGATCGCGTCGTCGCGCCCACGGACGTCGCCCGGGATCGCTCTGGCGGCGCCGTGCTGGCGGGGCGCCTGCGGCGAGCCATGGCGGCGGCCGATCGGGGGGAGGTCGTGGACTCGGCGCTCGCCTGGCTCGTCTCCGAAGCCGCCGTGGGCGCGCGACGGGGGCGGCTGCGCGCGGACCTGGACTCCGCCGAAGCGGTGCTCGCCGAGGCGCGGGCCGAGCAGGCCTCGGGGGCGCTGACGCTGCGAACGGTCAAGGCCGCGTGGCGAGCCCGGGAGCAGCGCGCCTCGGTCCCCGAGCGCAACCACCGGGCCCGCATCGCCACGGGGCAGTTGCTGCTGCAGACCACCGGCGAGTCCCTCGGCGTCGTCAACGGCCTGATGATCTACGGCGGGGGCAAGCGGCCGTACTGCATCCCCGGCCGCATCACGGCCCGCGCGGGCATCGGCCGCCAGGGGATCATCAACGTCGAGCGGGAGGCGAAGTACTCCGGCCGCTCGTACGACAAGGGCGTGCTGCAGCTCCACTCGCTGCTGCGCGGCCTCTTCGCCCAGGAGGGTCCGCTGGGGGTCGCCGCGGCCGTCGCGTTCGAGCAGTCCTACGGCAACGTCGACGGCGACTCGGCGACGCTGGCCAAGGCGACGGCGCTGTTCTCGGAATTGGCCGAGCTGCCGGCCCGGCAGGGCATGGCGCTGACCGGCTCGGTCAACCACCGCGGCGAGCTGCAGCCCGTGGGTTCGGTGAATCTGAAGATCGGGGGCTGGTTCCAGGCCTGCCGGGCCAGCGGCCTCACGGGAGGACAGGGCGTGCTGCTCCCCCGGGCCAACGTCGGGGACCTGCAGCTGGACGAGGACGTGCTCGCCGCCGTCCGCGCCGGCCGGTTCCACGTGTGGTCCGCCGACACGCTGGGCGAGGCGCTGGAGCTGTCCCTGGGCAGGGCGTGGGCCGGCGAAGACGGCGTGCTCGCCCGAGCCCGCACCCGCATGGTGCGTTGGTCCGAGCGGCTTGCGCCCCCCCGGCGCCCGCCCCCGAAGCCCGCCGCGGGCAAGAAGGCCCTGCCCAAGAAGACCGCGCCCAAGAAGGCGGCGAAGAAGAAGGCGCCGGCGGCGAAGAACGCGGCGGCCCAGGAAGCGGCCGGCGAGACCGCCGCCGAGGCGATCAGCGAGACCGGCTGAGCCCCGGCCTCAGGGGAAGTGGATGACGAAGCCGCCGGGCGACTGCGGCTCCGGCCGGACCGCGAAGTAGATGCCCACGCCCGCGCCCGCGGCGCCCAGGACCCCGCCCACGACCGCAGCGATGATCGGCCCTGGCTTCGGCTTCGGCCGCTCGACCACGGGCTCGCCCGGGACGCCGGCGAGGACCGGCGGCGGGCGGCCGAACAGGAGGTCATTCAGAACCGGGTTGCGGCCAATGCGCAGGGAGATGCCCTTCGCGGCGACCCGCGCCGGGAGGATGGAGCCGTCGTCGCCCAGCATCTCGGCCATCTTCCCGACCACGGCGGCCAGCACCTTGCCTTGCTTGCCCGGCGCCCCGCCCAGCGAGAACGAGACCGCCTCGGAGAACGTGCCCGAGCGGGTCGACCACAGCGTCAGGCCCAGGTTGCCGTCGGCGTCGAGCCCCGCCACCAGGACCAGGTCCGTGGCCGCGGCCTCGCCGATCTCCCGGTAGAGGCGGCGCGTCGCCCCCGAGCGGGCGTTGTCGAACCCGCGGTCTTCGGCGGCGTCGAGCCCGCGCTCCACCAGCTCCGCCTCGACCAGCCTGGTCGCGCCGTCGGTCAGGGGCAGCCGTTCGAACCAGCGCCCCGCCGCCCCACCGTCCACGAGCAGGCTGTGCTCGCCCGCGGGCACGTGGGCCGTCGAAGTCGGCGCGGACCCCAGGAGGCGGCCGTCGAGGTAGACCCGAGCCGGAAGCTCGCCGGCCACCGCGACGTCCAGGAGGGTCCCGGCGCCACCGGTCACCTCGGCCCGCACCTCATCGAACAACGCGACGATCTTGGGCGGGTAGTCCAGGGAGTCGAGCACGCGGTCGGGGTCGCGGCGCACCACCTCCGAGAACGCCGCCCGCGCCGCGGTCTCGTCCCCCAGGCTCAGGTGCACGAGCCCCAGGTACAGCGACACGTCGATGCTCAAGCGCGGGTCGGTCACGAACTCCGCGACCCCCAGTTGGGCCTCGGCGGCGCGCTCCAGCGCCCCGCGGGCCAGCTCCGGCTGAGCCTGCTCGTACAGCACGCGGCCTTCCTCGAACGCGCGGCTGACGGGCTCCAGGAACACAGCGTCCACGACGTTCTGGCGCGCCGGGCGCAGCAGCTCCGAGAGCGGCTCACCGTGGACCGGCACCAGGCCCGCAGCTTCGACCGCGGCGACCAGATCGCCGTGCAGCGCCGTCAGCGCGTCGTCGTCCAACCGCCCGTCGCCGTGGGCACCGACCACCGCGACCGTCGCCGCCGAAGCGGGGGCCGAGATCAGCAGGAGGAGCAGGAGCCAGCGCATAGGCCCGACATCGTACCCACGGACCCGCGGCGACGCGCCCAGGCAACCGCGTTGGGGGCGCGATCGGCCCGTGGACAAGGTCCGGGACCGCTGCCACCCTCCGCCGATGCGCGCTCTGCTCCTGCTTCTGTTGCTCTCGGCGGCCTCCGCGGTCGCCGCAGACCTCCCGCCCGAGGCCCGGCAGGCCTGGGTGCGGGGCCACTCGCTCCTGGACCAGGGTCTGAAGGCCGAAGCGCTGGAGCCCCTGCGCGACGCGGCATCCCAGGCGCCCTCATCGGCGGTCGTCATCCACCGCGACTACCAGGACCTCATGCGGACCCAGGGTTCCGGCCAGGCGGTCGTCGAGGAGTACCGGCAGCGCAGCGCGGAGGCCCCCAACGACGCGAACCTGCGCTTCCTCTTCGGGCGATCCACCGGGGATCCCGCCACCGCCCGCCGCGAGTACGAGGCGGGCCTCGCCCAGGAGCCCGACAACAAGTGGTGCCGCCAGGGGCTGGGGGGCGTCGCCGCCGCCGAAGGCAAGCTCGACGAGGCCCTGCAGCACTACAACGCCGCCCTCGCGCTGGACCCGGCCTTTGCCGAAGTCCACAACAAGCTCGCCAACATCCACCTCGCCCGCCAGGACCGCCCCGCCGCCAAGGCCGCCTGGCGCGCCGCCATGGCCGCGGACCCGGCCGACTACCACGCGTACATGAACCTGGGCGCGGTGCTGTCCACCGAAGGCGACCTGCCCGGCGCCACCGAGCTGCTCCGCGCCGCCGCCGAGCGCGCGCCGGGCAACCCGCTGGCCCACGTGAACCTCGGCTACGTGCTCTTCAAGCAGGCCCAATACGACGACGCCCTGGCCCACTTCGCGGTGGCCGAGGCCGTGAACCCCCGCGACCGCAGCATCGCCGCCGCCCGGGGCCTCGTCGAGCAGGTGCGCAGCGGCGCCATCCCGGCCGAGGTCCTGCCCCCCTACGAGAAGGCGCTGGCGGCGTCGTCCACGGACCCGAAGCTCGCCATCCAGCACTTCAAGGAGGTGCTGCTGCTGGCCCCGAACTTCGCGTGGGCGCACCAGAACCTGGCGCTGGCCCACTCGGCTCTGGGGGAACTCGAGCCCGCCGAAGCCGCGCTGCGCAAGGCCGCCGAGCTGGCCCCCGACGACCCCGCGGTGCGCTTCAACCTGGGCTATCTGCTCCTGAACCTGCGCAAGCTCCCCGACGCCGAAGCCGAGCTGCGTGCCGCCTGGCGCCTGGACCCCACGGACGTGGACGCCCTCGCCAACCTCGCCCTGGCGGAGCTGGGCCAGGGCAAGGTCGACGACTCCCTGGCGCACTACCGCGAGGCCCTGGGGAAGCGCCCGGGGGACCCGGTCCTGCACCTGCAGGAGTCGACCGCTCTGCTCGCGGCCGGCGACATCGACGCCTCGATCCAGTCGGCCCGCAACGCCCTGAACCTGGCCCCCGATTTCTACAGCGCGCGCACGCAGCTGGTGTCGGTCCTGGCCGAAGCCCGCCGCTTCGACGACGCCCTGGCGGAGCTGACGTGGCTGGAGAAGGCCGCGCCCGACCACCCCGACCTGCGGGTCCTGCGCGCCAAGCTGGAGGCCGCGGGCGGCGCTCAGGCCGACAAGGCCGGCCGCATCCGGCTGAGCCGCATCCTCCTGGACGACGCAGCGCTGGCCCAGAAGCTGGCCGGGGGGGGCGGCGACTTCGCGGCGCTGGCTCGCACCCACGGCACCGGCCCCGAGCGGGGCCGCAACGGCGACATCGGGTACGTCGACCCCGGCGAGCTGCGCCCCGAGCTGTCCGCGGCCGTGCGCGACCTGTCCGTGGGCGAGGTCAGCGCGGCCGTCGACCTGGGCGGGCGCTGGGTGATCCTCAAGCGGACCGAGTAGCTCGGCTACAGCAGCGAGAACTTCCGGGCGTCGTGCACCTCGACGGGCACCCGCAGGACCCCGAAGACGCCGACCACCAAGGTCCCGTCGAACCGCAGTTCGACGCCGCCGCGCAGCACCGCGCCGACCCCGAGCTGCAACAGCAAGGGCCCGTCCACCGGCACCGAGACGGTGATCGCCCGCTGGGCGCCGGGCTCGATGACCGCCCCCGGCTCCAAGCCGCTGAGCGTCCAGGGCAGCTGGACCTTGCCCACGACCACATCGCCCGCGAGGGACTCGAAGGAGCCCGCGAAGCGACTGCCGTTGGTGATGCGCACGATGGCTTCGACCGTGGAGCCGTCCGGCCCGGCGTTCAGCTCGACTCCTATGAGCTCGGTCTGGAGGCTGCGGGCGACCTCCGCCTCGACCTGGCCCTGGCCGACGAACGCCGCCGCCCCCAGCAGCCCGACGACGGCCAGCGCGATCAGCGCCCGCTTCACGTGCGTTCGAGCGAGTAGAACAGCGCCAACAGCTCGGTCCGGCTGCTGGTGCCCGTCTTTCGGGTCAGTGACTGCAGGTGGAACTTCACGGTGGGCTCGCTGATGCCCAGCTGGCTGGCCATCGCCTTGTTGGACATGCCCTCGGCGAGGCAGGCGAGGATGTCGGCTTCCCGCGGCGTGAGCGCGTAGGAGTCCATGGCCTTCTCGATGCGCTCGCCCAGGGACGGCCCGCCCTGCTCCACGGACAGCAGCCAGTGGGCGTTGCCCGCTTCGACCGGCGCGATGCCGATGCGCACGGTGCTTCCGCCGGCTTCGGCCAGGTAGCTGTAGTCACCCGACGTGCCGGCCGGCAGCCCCCCTTGACGGCGCAGGACCTTCAGCCGTTCGGCGACCCGCTCGCTGAGGCCCGACGGCAGGGTCAGCCCGTCCAGCTCGACCTTGCGCTTCGCGGCGGGGTTGGCGGCCAGGACCTCGCCGGCCTCGCTCAAGTAGAGCAGGGGCACGTTGCAGCGCCGCCAGATGGGGCTGGGCGGGGCCGACAGCCCCTCGATCGTGTCGTCCACGCCGGGCGCGGCCATCTCGTCCAGCGCCCGCTGAAGCAAGCTGTGCAAGGAGCTCACGACGCCTTCGAAGTCTTCGCCCCGCTCGGTCGGCGTCGCCCACCACACCGCGGCGACGAGGCCCGTGGGCCCGGTGTTGTCCGTGGTGATCAGCGTGATCGCGTGGGGACTGGGCGCCGGGTCGAGCTGGGGGCGAAGGGTCGCGAGCGCAGCCGTGTCCACGGGCGCAAGCACGACGCCGCTGCGGCGCTCGGCGAGGAACGCCGGGATGATGCCGTCGAGGCTGCCCGCGAGGTTCGAGGGATGCAGGCCCTTGGCCTCGAGGCGGGCGCGACCGCCTTGCTGCACGCAGAGCAGCCCGGCGTCGGCGCCGGCGATCTGCACCCAGGCGTCCAGGAACTCAGCCCGGCCGAAATCCACGCCTTCAGCGCGGGCCGCCAGGGCTCCAAGCTCCGCCGCCATCTCGACCCGTCTGGACATGAGACCCCCTGGCCGAACGCCCGAACGCGCCCGGTCCGGCAAGCGTAGCGGACGGGGCCTCCTTCTGCGGGGACGCTGCCACCGCTTGACCGCCGTCGTCCATGAATGAACAGTCATTCAGCGTTGATTGACGGGTCAATCAACCAGGGCCGAGCCCGCTGGAGTCCCCATGTCTGCGACCGAATACCGCGTCGACCGCCGCGATCAGCGCTTCGTCCTCTTTGAGCAGCTCCGGGTCCAGGACCTGACCGCCGAGCGCTACGCCGACTACGACCAGGAGGTCTACGAGATGATCCTCGACTCGGCCGCCAAGATGGCCGAGGAGGTCGTCGCGCCCGTCAACGGCCCCGGCGACCGGCAAGGCTGCACCTGGGTGGACCGCGAGGTCACCACGCCCGAAGGGTTCGCGGCCGCCTACAAGGCCTACGTCGACGCCGGCTGGATCGGCCTCGGCGCCCCCCTGGAGTCGGGCGGCCAGGGCGTCCCCCACGCCGTGAACCTCGCGACCATCGAGTCGTTCACCGGCGCCGGCTGCGCCTTCATGATGTACCCGGGCCTGAGCACCGCCGCGGCGAACCTGCTGCGGACCATGGGCGCGCCGTGGATGCAGGAGCACGTCCTGCCCAAGCTCATGTCCGGCGAGTGGGCGGGCACGATGTCCCTGACCGAGCCCCAGGCGGGCTCCGCCGTCGGCGACGTGCGCACCATCGCCACCCGCGACGGCGACGCCTACCGGCTGCAGGGCACGAAGATCTTCGTGTCCGGCGGCGAGCAGGACCTGACCGACAACATCATGCACATCATGCTGGCCCGGACCGCCGACGCCCCCCCCGGCATCAAGGGCCTGAGCCTGTTCCTGGTCAGCAAGTACGAGATCGACCCCGCCACCGGGGCCCTGGGCGACCGCAACGACCTGTACTGCTCGGGCATCGAGCACAAGATGGGCATCAACGGATCGGCCACCTGCACGCTGAGCATCGGCGACGGGGCCGGCGCCCAGGCCTTCATCATCGGCGAGGAAGGCCAGGGCATCACCCGGATGTTCCACATGATGAACGAGGCCCGGATCGCCGTCGGCGTCCAGGGCTACAGCGTGGCCGCGGCCGCCTTGGGCAACGCCGTCGCCTACGCGAAGGACCGGGTGCAGGGCACGTCGTTCTCGGACTTCAAGAACGCCGAAGCCCGGCGCGTCCCCATCATCGAGCACCCCGACGTCAGCCGGATGCTGCTCCACATGCGCAGCCTGGTGCACGGCATGCGGGCCCTGGGCCTGTCGCTGTCTCACAACATGGAGCTGTTCGAGCAGACCGGCGACGAGTCGTACAAGCACCTCGTCGACGTGCTCGTGCCCATCTGCAAGGCCTGGAACACGGACCAGGCCTTCGAGGTCTGCCGGCTCGCGGTGCAGGTCTTCGGGGGCTACGGCTTCATCGGCGAGTACCCCGTCGAGCAGCACGTGCGGGACAGCAAGATCTTCTCGATCTACGAGGGCACCAACGGCATCCAGGCCCTGGACCTGGTGGGTCGCAAGATGGGCATGAAGGGCGGCCAGGCGTTCATGGGGGTGCTCAACCACCTCAACAACCGCATCGCCGCCCTGGCCGAGGCGCCGCAATTCGCCGCCGAAGCCGAGGCCCTGGGCAAGGGCCGCGACCGGCTGGGCGCCTGCGCCATGCACTTCATGCAGAAGAACATGGCCGGCGACGCGGACCTGCCGGTGTTGCACGCCTGCGACATGCTCGCGCTCATGGGCGACGTGGTGGTGGCGACGCTGCTGGCGGACCAGGCGCTCATCGCCGCGCCCAAGCTCGCGGCGCTGGCCAACGGCGAGCTCGACGGCGAGGGCCGGGCGGAGTTCCTGGCCGCCAACGACGAGGCCCGCTTCTACGCCGCCAAGCTCGACAACCTGCGCTACTTCGCCCACCAGGTGCTGCCGCGCACGGCGGGACTCAAGGCGGCGATCCTCAGCGAAGACCGCTCGGCGCTGCAGGCGGTTTTCTAGGGGCCGTCCTCTGCGCTAGCCTCCGCGGCGGAGGCTCCCCATGCGCATCATCCTGTTCTTCGCCCTCACCGCCGCCCTCGTCGGCTGCCGCACCACCCACGAGGCCGACGCCGACGAACTGGCTGACCTCGGCCTCGTCGACGGCGCCTTGCAGAGCCCCCGCGGCACCGGCGACGACCAGGGCCAGTCCAGCCTCGGCCTGCTGGCCGGCGTCCAGGCTCCTCTGCGGGCCTTGTCCGAGGACGAGCAGGACTCCACGGGCCTGGGGATCAGCAACGCCCAGTTCGCCGATCTCATGGCGTCGGCGCGATTCGCCAACGTCCCGCGCGACGAGTGGCCCGACTGCGTGAACGAAGACGGCGACACCACCACGTACGCCAACTGCGAGCTCACGGCGTCGGGCGGCTCGGCGTCCATCAGCTTCGCCGTCGACGGCAGCTACAGCAGCACGGACAACAGCTCCACCGCGGACCTGACCTACGACCTGGACCTCAGCGCCGGCAGCATCGGCTTTGGGACGTCGCTGGAGTGGGGCCACGACCTCGCCTGGACGGACGTGAAGCTCGACGGCGAGTTCAACCTGGAGTGGGCCTTCGGCATCGACCTGGGCACGCTGCCCACCGCGACGGGCGCGAGCTTCACCGTCGACGCCACCATCGAAGAGCTGCTCACCGACGATGAGTGCGACGGCCCCATCTCGGGGCTCGTGGACTGGCGCTCGGTCGTGCGCGAAGGCAGCGACCCGCCCGACGTCACCCGCGTGACCGTCGAGTGGACGGCCTGCGGCGAGGCGCTGATCACGCAGTAGGGGCGGCGACCTCGGGCACGTCTTCGGACTCCCGGAACAACAGCCAGCCCAGGGCGCAGATCCACCAGGCAGTCCACATCGTGTTGCTCCACAGGAACTCGACGCGGGGCTGCTTGGGATCGATCTGCGAGCCGTAGAAGGCCGCCAGGATCGCGAAGATCCCGATGTCGAGCAGGATGCGGGGCAGCGCCCGCTCCTCGTGGGCTGACTTGCGCCCGAGGCCAACGAGCAACAGCAACACCGAGACCACGCCGTAGTAGCGGCTGGCGACGGTGGCCGCGAAGAAAATGACGACGCCCAGCAGCATCGCGTCGTGGGGGTCCCGCTGGCGCAGGATCGCGGCCACGCCGAGCAGCAGAAGGAAGGCCCGCGCGCCCTGGTAGAGGGCCCCGTTGGCGCGGATGTTCTTGCCCCCCCGGACCTTCGCTGGGGCGGTCTTCAAGCCATGGCTCCAGTCGAGCACGAACAGCTGCTTGAGCCCGAACCGCCGGGCCCCCAGCGTGTGCTCCTCGTTGTGCACGGTGATGTTGTGGGCAAAGTCGGTCCACGCCTTGGGCCCGTAGCGCAGCCCCGACACGGCGACGAGCACGACGGCCACGGCGATGCCGGCGAGCAGGAACCGCTTCAACTCCGGCGGCAGCGCGCGCTCCCGCCACAGCCGCGGCAGGTAGCTCAGCACCAGCGCCACGCCCAGCACGGCCGGCCACACCCGCATCAGCGTCGCGTACGCCAGCAAGGCACCGCTCGTCTTGTGGCGCCCGAGCTTCCACGTCGAGGCCGCCAGCCAGATCGCCGAGAACCAGTCGAAGATCCAGATCTGGCCGAACAGCCGATTCGTCGAGCCGTACCAGAGCACGAACGCCGCCAGCACCATGCCGCTGCGCACCCACCCGTACGCCCGCGCGCCGACGATCGTCGCCAGCAGCAGCATCAACACGTCGAGCAGCACCAGCACCGTCTGGGCCGCCGGCGAGCAGATCGAGAAGATGGAGTTGGGGATGGCCGCCACCACCGTGTAGCTGGGCGGCGGGTTGTAGCCCCGGTCCCCCAGGATCTTCTGCCAGCGCTTCCCCCGGGCCATCGACCCGATGCAGCCGACGTCCCGGGAGAACGCCGCCCAGCGCTTGTCGCTCCACACGGCGTCGCGGGGCTTGCCCTTCAGCGTGCTGACGTCGACGAACTTGTAGGTGTCCAGGTCCCGGATGCGGGGGACCGCGGCGAAGTGGGGCTCGTCGGTGACCGAGTCGGCCAGCCACGCCTGGTTGTACAGCCGCGTGAAGCCCAGCTCGGGGAAGTACTTGCTGCCCAGGTAGTAGTGGAACACGCCCCACTCGGCGACCTGGTGCTTGGTGCCGATGGACTGCACCCGCCCGTAGGTCTGCGCCCCCACCCCGACCACCACGCAGCCGACGACGGCGGCCAGCAGGCTCAAGCGCAGGGTCCGCGACGGGGGCTTGAGCCAGCCCAGCAACGCCACCCCGCACAGCACCGCGCAGGCGACGACGCGCCGGAACCGACGCTCCTCCCAGGGACCCAGGTGGTCGCCGAGCACCAACAGCAGCACCGCCGCGAGGGCGAGCAGGACAAACAGAGCGATCTTGCGAGGCGTCACGGTGCGCCGGGTCTATCAGACGCCGACAGCCCGTGTCCCGGGTGCCGGCCTCAACGAGCCATCAAGGCGTCGCGCACTGCCCCGAGTCGTGGCCGTCGCAGCCCCAGCAGGCCACCAGGCCGTTGTCACGCATCCCGCAGGTGTGGTGCCAGCCGGCGCCCAGGATGATGAACTGCCCGCCGGCGACGGTGGACTGCCCGGCCGAGTCATCGCCCCAGCAGTGGGCAAACCCGTTGCCGTCCAGGGCGCAGGCGTGGTGGTCGCCCGAGGCGATCTCCGTGTAGCCCAGGTCCGCCGGAGCCCCGCTGACCTGGCCGTGGGAGTCGTCGCCCCAGCACTCGATCCCGCCGTTGTCCTTGAGCCCGCAGACGTGCCCGGTGCCCGGCGAGAGCTTCGCGAAGCCGGTGGTCGACGGCGGCGGCGGCGCGCCGTTCCAGCAGTCGATGTTCCCGCCGAAGCTGCGCGCGCAGGCCCAGTCGTCCGTCGTCGCGACGGTCCGCCAGGGGCCCGAGGGCGGGAGGTCCGACCAGAAGTCGGCGGAGCCCCAGCAGTCGAGTTCGCCCGTCGTGGTGACCGCGCAGTTGGCGTCGGTGCTGACCGAGACGTCGATGAACGTGCCGGGCGTCCCGATCCCCTGCCCCGCCGAGCTGTCGCCCCAGCAGCTGACCGTGCCGTCGCCGATGTTCAGGCCGCAGCTGTGGGCTTCGCCCGACGAGATGTGGCTCAGGCTGAACGGCGGCTGGCCGCTGAGCTGCCCCGAGTCGTCGCCGCCCCAGCAGGTGTAGGCGCCCTGCGTGTCGATCTTGCAGTTGTGGCGTGCCCCGGCCGCAATCTGCGGGTTCACGTCCACGTGAACCTGGACCACCGCTTCGGCCCGGGGGCCTTCGTCGGTGCCGTCGAACGGGGTGATCTGACAGGCCCACTCGTCGCCGGGCGCGGTGGCCTCGGCGGGCACGTCTTCGTTGGAGAACGCGCCGTCGTTGCCGTTCTGGAACCAGCGCACCGCGTAGGTGACCTCGTCGCCGTCGGCATCTTCGGAGGGAACCGTCACGGCGCAGGACAGGATGTTGTTGACCTCCGGGGTGCCCGGCGTGATGTCGATCTCGGGCGCCGTCGGCGGCGTGTTCGACACGGTCGCCGAGGCCGAACCCGTGGGGCCGAACAGCTGGCCGTCGGACGGGACAACCTCGCAGGTCCAGGTCTGGTCCTTGGTCGTCAGGGACGAATCCACGAACGGCTCATCGATGCCCGCGTCTTCGCCGTCGAGCTTCCACGCCCACTCGTAGGTGATCTCCCCGCCTTCGGGGTCCTGGGACACGAAGTCGAACACGCAGCTCAGCGAATCGTTCGTCCTCGGGTCGAAGGGCTCGATGGAGACCTCGGGGATCGACGGCGGCTGATTCGGCTGGCAGACCGGCGCCTCCAGGCACATCGGGTCGTCGCAGTCGAAGAGTCCGTTGCCGTCGTTGTCCGCGCCGTCCTCGCACTCGCCGGGATCGTCGCCCTCGCGCTCGGGCCGGGTGGTGATGGACACGTCGCTGCAGGCCATGAGGCCCAGAGCGAACAGCGGCAAGATCGAGAGAAACCTGTGCATCGGCGCGATCCTAGCCGGTCGCGATCCCCCTTGCCGTCATCACAAAGGGTCACTCGATGCGCAGGCTTCGGACCACGAACTCGACTTCGCGTCGATTCACCGGCGGCTTGGCCTCGTAGAGCCAGAGGTTCAGGTGCAGCCGGTAGCCCGACCGGTCGGCGAGCTTGTCGCCCGACCAGCGCCACTCGGCGTAGGCGCGGTCGGGGCCGCGGCTCTCCAGGGCCACGCGGTCCAGGCGCCAGTCCAGCACGTGGTGCACGTCGGTCTGGTGGGCGGGGATGACGAACCGATGTCGGTCCCCGGGGCCGTAGGGCGCCACCGCGTACTGGGCGTTGAAGCCGTTGCCGCCGCCCCACTGGGACAGCTCGATGTCGACTTCGTGCTCGTCGTCCTTGTAGACGAACAGCCCGGCGACCACCTGGGGGTCCAGGTCCGCCATGGGCGTGGCGACGTCGATCTCCAGGTGGACGGGCCCGTCGGCCAGCTCGGTGTGGACTTCGGCTGCCGTCCAGCGCCCGCCGACGCGGCGCACCTTCAGGTGCAAGGCCCCCTGCTCGTCGACCCAGACGCTGCGCTGGTCGTCGCTCCAGTTGTTGCCGCCGGGCGACTCGTTGCGGCCGTCGGGGCGAACGACCCAGTCGCGGCCGGCGAACTGCACGAAGCGGGCTTCGGCGTGAACGACCTTCGTGGGGGGCTTCGATGCACACCCCGCCGCCAACGCCGCCGCCAACAGCAGCCTCATCGCTCGGCCGCGCTCCCCAGGAACGACGGCGGCACCAGGGCCAGCGCCGCGGGCAGGACGATCAGGTCGGCGATGACGGCGAGCAGGATGGCCACGCCCGTGAGCAGGCCGAAGTAGATGTTCGGGTAGAAGCTGCTCAGGAGCATCAGCCAGAACGCCGCCGTCAGGGTCAGCGACGTCATGATGATGGCGCGGCCGGTGTCGTGGAGCGTCGACTGGATGGCCGCGTCCACGGTGTCGCCGGCCAGCAGCCGCTCGCGGAAGTGGTGCAGGAAGTGGACGGTGTCGTCCACGACGAGGCCCAGGGCGATGGCGCCGATCATCGTCGTGCCGGGGTCCAGGCGGATGCCCGTCCACGCCATGAGGCCCAGGGTGATCCCGATGGGCATGACGTTGGGGATCATCGAGAACAGGCCCAGCCGCACGCTGCGCAGGGCGAGCGTCATGAAGAGCAGCACCAGCCCAAACGCCGCGCCCATGGACCGCTGCGTGCTGCGCAGCATGTAGTGATTCATGTTGGCGATGAGCTTGCTCTGGCCGGTGACCATGGCCTCGGAGTCGCCGGAGAAGCGCTCGGCGAGGGCCAACTCCACCTCGCGCACGCGGGTCTGCAGGAGGTCGCCGTCGGACAGCTTGATGGTCGCGTTGACCCGGGCCTTGCGGTACGTGAAGTCGACCAGCCGCTCCAGGTTGGCGGGGTCGTCGATCATCAGCAGCAGCTGGCTGACTTCGGCCTTGGTGTCGGGGATGCGTCGCTCGCCCTCGAGCCCTCCCCGCATCGCCTGCCGCAGCTCCATCACGTACTCCGCGACGGAGAACGTCTCGCCGACGCCCTCCAGTCCCTCCAGGTAGGACTGGACCTCGGCGAGCTTGCGAAGGGTCTCGGGCTCCTTCATCGCGTCGTCCCGGGGCACGTCGACGAAGACCTCGATCGTGCTGGCGCCGGCGAGGTGCTCGTCGATGTACTGGACGTCGATGCGGACCGGATCGTCCTCGAGGAAGTAGACGATGGGGTTGCTGCCCACCTTGAGGAACTGAAGCCCCAGCAGCATGAACAGCAGGAACGCGACGGACACGATGACGATCGCGCGGGCCCGCACCCGGCAGAACGTCGCCAGGGCGGCCATGGCGTCGTCCCACTTGCTCCACCAGCCTTCGAGCGCGCCGTCGTCGTCGCTGGGCTGCGGCAGAAGCGGCAGGAGCCAGGGGCCCAGGGCGTAGGTCAGGAGCAGCGCGGCCGAGACCCCGAACGCCGCCAGCACACCCACCTGCCGCAGGGGCCGCATGGTCGTGAACAGCAGGCTCGACATGCCCGCGACGGTGGTCGCCGTCGTGAAGAAGCACGGGGCCAGCAGGGTCTTGAGCGACTGCTGGGCCGCCTCCTGGGGGCCCAGTCCCGTCCGCCGCAGCAGCATCGCGCGCGACAGGACGTGGACCGACGATGCGATGCCGATGCCCATGAGCATCGGGAACACGATGCTGTGGATGATGGTCACCCGGTAGTTGAGCAGCCCCATCATCCCTGCGGTCCACAGGCACGCGAGGCCGATGACGGCCAGGGGCAGAGGCAGGGCGCGCCACGTTCGGAACAGCCCGAAGATCGCCAGGATGATGACGGCGCCCATGAGCGGGAACGTCAGCAGGATGTCCCGGTTCGTGTGGGCGATGAACGCCTCGTCGAGGATGGCCGGCCCCGAGATGTGCAGATCGAGCCCGCGCTGCTCCGTCATCGCCGTCGCCTGGTCCCGAACCGTGCGGGCCAGCGCCATGCGTCGCTGGGGGTCTTCGAGCAGGTGGTCGATGGTCAGGAAGATGGCCACGACCCGGCCGTCCTCGGACACCACCGAGCCGCGGAGGATCTCGTTGCCCAGGACCCACTCCCGCAGCGACATGGGCTCGGGCGGGTCGTCGGCGTCGTAGTACGGCCGGGTGGTCAGGGACCCCGGCTGGGCGACGACGTCCTGCAGCGTCGTGATGGAGCGGACGTGCTGGACGTTGTCGTGCTTGCCCAGCTCCCTTGACATGCGGTCGAGGAACGCGAGCCCGTCGGCGGTCCACAGCTCCGGGTCTTCGTACGCGACCACGAGGATCTGGTCGGAGTCGAACGTGTCCAGGAAGTGGTGGTAGGCCTCGACCCCTTCGTCGCCGTCGAGGAAGTACACCTCGATGGACGGGTCGAACGTCACAGACAGCGCGTGGAACGCGGCGAAGACCGTCACGGCAAGGACGGCGAGGAGGGCTGTCAGTCGTCCCATCAAGGCTGCGCGCAGTGGCCTTTCCGCTGGCCGCGGACCTTAGCAAAAAAGGGATCAGCGGCCCTGCCGGGGCGCAGATCCCTGCCGCTACTGGTCTGCCAGTTCCTCGAGCTGATCCAGGTAGCGAGCCACCTCGTCGAGGCCGCGGGTCCAGAAGCCTGGGTCCGAAAGGTCCAGCCCGACGCCCTGCACCAGATCGATGGGGCTGCGGCTGCCGCCCGAACCGAGCAGGTTCAGGTAGTCGTCCACGAACGCGTCGCCCCGCTCGCGCCAGCAGCTCGCCAACGCGAGCGTCAGCAGCTTCCCGAAGGCGTACGAGTAGCAATAGAACCGGGCGAAGACGAAGTGGGGGATGGAGATCCAGCGCCAGGCGTCGGGCTCGTCCAGGGCGACGGCGGGGCCCAGCAGCGCTTCCATCTCCGTGCGCCACTGCGCCGCAAACGAGTCGGCGGTGACGACGCCCTCGGCGCGCGCCGCGTGGGCCTTGCGCTCCCAGTTGACGTAGGAGACCTGGTGGAACGCGGTGCCCACGGCGCCCTGGATCTGGCGATCGAGCAGCTGCCGCCGCCGGGTCGGGTCCGTCCAGGTGTTCATCAGGTGCTCGTGCAGCCACAGCTCGGCGAAGACCGAGGCCGTCTCGGCCACGCAGCGTCCGGTCCAGTAGTTCAGCGGCGTCTGCTGCAGTGCTTCGGTGAAGTGCAGCGCGTGGCCCAGCTCGTGGGCGAGCGTGAACACGTCGTCCAGGGTGCCGTTGTAGTTCATCAGCACCCACGGCTCCGTCGGCGGGTAGCCGGGGGAGCAGAAGGCGCCGCTGGACTTGCCGGGGCGCGGAAACACGTCGACGCGGCGGCGGGCGAGGAACGAGTCGAGCCACTCGCCGGTGCGGGGGGAGAAGGCGGCGAACGCGTCGCGCACGAGCTGCACGGCGTCGTCCCAGGGGATCTCCGGCTCGTCGCCGAACGCCGGGGCACGCAGGTCGTAGTAGGCGTAGTCGTCCAGGCCCAGGACCCGCTTGCGGAGCTGGTGGTACCGGTGGACGGTCGGGTAGGCGGCCGACGTGCTGTCCAGGAGGTTCTCGACGATCTCGGTCGTGAGCTCGTCCTCCTTGACGGAGAAGCCCATGACGTCGGCGTAGCCGCGCTCGTCCATGTCCAGGCGGTGGTCTTCGAACAGGGTGTTGAAGACGAAGGTGAGCACGTCGCGGTGGGGCTTGAAGCCGCCGTGCAGCGCGTCGCGGGCGGCCTCACGCAGCGCACGGTCGGGCTTCGACAGGAACGCGCTGGCCTCGGCGCGGGTCATCTCCTTCACCTCGCCGTCGACCTCCATCGAGTACCGGATGCCCGAGGTGATCTGCATGTACAGATTCACCCAGGCCGTCTTGCCGGTGACGTTCTTGCGGCTCGAGGTGCGCTCGGCGTCTTCGGTCAGGGTGTGGACGGCGAACTGGCGCTCGTAGCTGAGCCAGTGCTCGTAGGTGGCGAGGCCGGCGCGGTCGGGCAAGGCGGCGAGGGCGGCCTCGTCCACCTCCTTGAGCTCGACCGAGAAGAACGCGAGGGCCTGGTTGATCTCGCTGCCAAACGCCTGGGCCGCGGCGACGGCGGCCTGCCGCTCGGAGTCCTCCCCGTCCTGGGCGAAGCGCAGATCGGCGTAGTGGCCGGGGCGGCGACTGAGGGCCTGGATGGCCTCGAGCTGCCCGAGGGCCTCGGCGAGCTCGGTTCCGCTCAGGGACGCGACGCGGCCGCGCCAGGTGGCGGCGAACTCGGCGACCAGGGCCTTGCTGCGGGCCCGGTCCCCTTCGATCTGTGGATCGCCGGGGTGCGAGTACAGGTCCGAGAGGTCCCATTGGGACTGGTTTTCTGCATCCATGACGGCTCTCCCCGGGGAGCGAGGCCGCAGCAAACCCGGTGCGACGTCGAAAGGGCCCTTACAATGCCCAAATGATCCGAGCCCGCAACCTGCTGATCGTCCTTCTGATGGCCCTGCCCACCACCGCCTCCGCCCAGGTCTTCGACGACCTGAACCTGGAGTGGGACTTCTTCATTCGGGGGGGCGGCGTGCTCGTCGACTCCGTGGGCCTGTCGGTCCGCGCAGGGGCCCCGACGGTGGGCGTCGTCACCGTCGACAGCCTCCCCGAGCGCTCGGCGATCACGCAGGCGTTCTTGTACTGGATGACCATCGGCGGCCTGGGCGACGACACGGTCACGTTCGAGGGCCAGACGATCGTAGGCACCGAAGTGGGCTCGTGCGAAGACACGTGCTGGTCCATCGGGCCGAACTTCGTCTACCGGGCCGACGTCTCCAGCATCGTGACGCTGCCCGGCGACTACGAGATCAGCGACGTGGGCGACGGCGTGGCCAGCGGCTACACGGTCGACGGCCAGGGCGCGACGATCCTGACCTTCTACGACGACCCGGGCGCAGAGAACGCCGGCTTCGTGAAGATCTACGAAGGCGCGCGCGACAACATGAGCGGGCCGGGCACGACGGTCGAGAGCTTCGTGACCTTCGACAACCTGTTCATCCCGACCCTGCCGACGCGGGCGGAGATGACCTGGTCCGTGGGCGACTCCCAGAGCTTCCCCGACGGCGCGACGACGTTCGAGGGCAACACGCTGGCCGTCGACAACTTCGACGAGACCGAGCAGGGCCCGCTTTGGGACACCGACGAGTGGGACGTGCTGCCCTACTTGAGCGTCGGGCAGACCGAGGCCGAAGCCGGGCTGAGCGTGGGCGGCAGCAGCGACTGCCTGGCCATCGGGCTGGCGATCCTGGAGTACGAGCTGCCGTGTGAGTTCGACGGCGACAACGACGGCTCCGGCATCTGCGACGACTGCGACGACCAGGACCCCACGATCAGCGGCGAGGACCTGGACTCCGACGGCTTCACGGCCTGCACCGGCGACTGCGACGACACGAACGGCGACGTGCACGCCGGCCACCCCGAGCTCTGCGACGGGGTCGACAACAACTGCGACGGCGTGATGCTCGACGGCGAGGACGTGGACGGCGACGGCGACGGGTACCCCGGCTGCGACGACTGCGACGACACCAGCAGCGACATCAACCCCGGCGCGACGGAGATCTGCGACAACGGCGAGGATGAGGACTGCGACACGCTGATCGACGAAGACGACTGCGGCGACGACGACGACGCGGCGGACGACGACGACGAC